>Ga0155005_112_pt1 | contig 107388 bp, 81 predicted proteins | sample RifCSPhighO2_01_FD_105973 | JGI IMG/M metagenome (GOLD analysis project Ga0155005, IMG submission 105973) | Candidatus Woesebacteria bacterium RIFCSPHIGHO2_01_FULL_39_32 | reverse complement strand
GGTATAAGCTTGATACTTTGTCCGACACTCATTGCAGGTAAAGGATTTAAAGAAACAGCACAGGAAGGTATAGAAGAGGCTAGACAGTTAAAATGCCACCATACATCCCAAACATCACCGGAACCACAACGAAATGTCACAGAATTTCCCGGTGTGGGTGGATTAGATTCACAACCCGTCGAATTTTCACAAAGTGTATAACCCACACTGCATCCTGCTGGTACGTCAACCCATACGTCCCAGCGGCCGTTTCTGGTAGGGCCGCTGGAATATGGGTTATTGGAAATGTCAAAACCATATGCACAATAATCCTCCGGTTCACTGTTCGAAGCCCAACAGCCATGTACGGTTGCACTATTAACTTCAGGGGGTAAAGGAGCTAGGTTTGATACCTTCTGACCTTTGATATTATCACAAGGATTCGGCACTCCACCCCCATCACCCCCCGGCGTCGGTGTCGGCTCACCACCGCCACAACTACACCCACCATAGCAGCAAGCAGCTCCCACATTACAGCTATCCAAATCTCCTTCGTATGCATCAACACACTGAGTTTCAACATACTGACATGTACCACCACCTCCAGAACATCGTCTACCGGGATTGTTGCAACCGCTACCAGAAATAGAACATTCATAAAAATCTTCATATACTCCTAAAGTACAACAGCCTTGTGCGAAAATCTCCTTAATTAACTTCAAACTGAAATTACTTCTTATTTCCTTCAGCAAATCCCAAGGAAAATTATTTATTACTGCAGTACCTTCTAATATTATCCCCAATGGTAGAAAGTCTGAAGTACTTAACTTCCGTAATATTTCAGTTTCCCTAGTAGTAAATACAACATCGGAATACTTTTCCGCTTTATTAATTAATATTCCTTTTATCACAAGATTGTTTAGTAACCTTCGGATAAATAATGGATTATCGTTATTAGTCGATTTAATAAAAGAGTCTGAAAAATATATCGGGATTTTAACTATTTTCTGCGATTCGATTTTACTGGGAGTCCCTATGGCATAAATTAATCTATCACCATCTAATAGTCTAGTTGTATATGGTGCGGAAGTACTTTTAGGATTATATGATAAATTATCCGCGGGTAAAATATCAATAATATATGAAGTGTCCCAAACATTTACACCCAACATCTTAGTCCAATATTCATATGCAAATCTTGACTGACTTGTAAGAGGAACATCCAAATTCGATATATGACTTATTACCTGGATATTGGACATACGCCACCCTATCAGACTAATTTGAGGTAACTGTCCATAGAAAGAGAGTACTATCCCAAATAAGTATATTGCAGATAAAAAAAATAAACTTAATAAAAGTGAAGATACGAGTATTACCCTTTTGATCACATTTCAATTTAACAATTATTTTACGAGGTTGCAAGACTATTTTCAATCTTATTTTGTTATCTGTACATCAGGTATGATTATAGGAGTAACTTGGCTTAAAGAATATTCATCTTCCGGGCGCATTTGCCTTATATCCACTAAATAATTATAAATCAGAAACAACCATTTATCCGCTAAATCATTAGGTAAACGGTTCACTGGGAAATCCCTATCTATACCTTCTTTCTGATTTTTATCGCTGGCTCCCAATACACCTGCAACATAGGAGCTAAAAGGCGTAACGCCGGCATCAACGTATCGTCCAAAAGGCCATTCGGAATCTTCCATAGAATCAAAAGGTTCACCTGAAATAATTGATACGGAATTATCCGGATTTAACTGTACACTCGTCCATAATCCTCCCCCGCCATTCACCGCATTAGCTTCTCCACCGTTCATAATGCCATAACTATATCTACTCCTTCCGGAAACTGTCGCGGTAAAAATTAATCTCGTATTTGAGCTTAATTTTGTAAGCTCATATTCCCCTGTTTGTAAATTATATACCCATGATTTATAGCTAAATATTTCTCCAGACCCATTCCTTTTCATAAAATTCTCAAAGCTTATAAAACTACCAGTCCTTCTGGTATATGCGAACCAGTCGATCATATTTCTTACATCTAACCAATGATCCGTAACACCAGGCCATTTGTCTTCACTGGCAGGTATGTGTCTAAAACCCAAACTTTCCAACGCCGCACCACTTATCCTATAAACCATATTACCAGGCAATTCTTGTTGGTATCCGGCATACCACCAATATTTTTCTAATTTTGAATAATACATAATTATATTTCCATGTCTATCTAAAACTGCCAATGTCCCATCTTCAGGCCATGCCCGAGGATTAAAATCGGTTGGATTATTCTCATCCCAATAAGTATCTGGGAGTTGGTCAGGTAAAAGATATTTAATCCCTTGTATAGGATAGGGTTCATGTCCTTTATCCTCGATTATGTGATGTTGGTAAATTACTCCATTGCCATCTACATAAAAATTCCAATTGAAACCGGACTCTAAAAATGGATTAGTCGCCCATTCACCTGAATATAACTTATAAGAAATAATATTTCCATTTCCATCAACTGCAGAAATTAAGTCGGTTTGTTCGTCAGTTTTTATTCCAGAAACCATTGCCTTCACTACTCTTCCATCTAAAAACTTAAAATCGTTGGGTATAGATTCAATTATTTGAAAATTCTTATCCGATTCTTCAGACGTTTCAGTTGCAGCTTCCTCGCTAGGATTCTCTTGTGCTTCGGCTACTGAATAAAATCCAAGTTGTTCCCATATTGAGTCGCTCGTGTCCGGTGGAATAGCAGTCGGTTGGCCTTCAGCGCCTTCAGAATCGGTCGGTGAGACTAAAAATGATTCTTCTCCTGTAGGTTCAACTAATTTCAAAACTGAACTTCCCGATCCATTCTGGCTTAATATCAGCTTTCTTTGTGTCGTTCTTGGGCCATCGTTATCTAGCTCTACTAAATCCCATTCCATATGTCTATCTTCTACGCTTGAGTTATCTTCATCCAAATCCAATCCGAAAGCCCTCGGATCATTACCCGAATCGGTGTTTTTTATCACCAAAAACCAAAGAGGTTTAACAGGCTCTACTCCTACTCCTACTCCTAACATTAGTTCCAATGAAGAATCCCCTGTTGATTCAAAAACATTACCAGTATCAACTTCAATGAAATTGACTCCTAATCCGACCTTACTTTCATCAAGTTGTAATCCTTCCCACTTGTTTATTTCATTCTGAGCGACTTCACTTGTAAGGTGTTGAGTGGTAGAACTATTCCGATCAGGGTTAGCTACGGTTGGTGTAGTTAGCGATTCCAATACTTCAGTAGGAAGGTCGCTTTTGCCTTGCTGCAAAACTTCTTTTCCAGCCGCATTATTTACTTTACTTTTAATTAGCTCGCCAATTGTCCAAATAGTCTTCTCAATAACTATTTTTGTAGCCAGTAAAGGATTGTTAGTAATATCTCTTATAATAAGTGCCTCTTCATTATTTGGATTGCGGCCAATGGCAACTAAGCGATCATCGGGTGTAACTGCAATATATGACCCAACAAGAAATGTTGCCATGTGTTTCTCGGTCGCATTCCATTCGGGATGGGAATTAATAACCGTAGCGGCAAGTTCGGACAATCCCATTCCGTTTTCGTAAACTGCACCTGATAACTTTGCAACTTCATTCACTGGTTTTGCAAGCGATGGTGGTATTAGTAGATCTAAATTTTCTTGGTAAAAAGTTAGTAAGGATGTCTCTTTTCCTTGAGGACTATTCTGGGCAGAAATTAAATTTCTATTTGCAATTGATTCAGATGAATTTGGTGTGAAAATATTTCCTGCAACAAATGAGCCAGCAACGACAAGATTACCTACTACTTGGGGTAATGAGATATCGGGTTCTTTAAAAGGTGTAATTATATCAGGACTGGCTGTTTGACTAACAAACTTGGGACCATAATCACCAACTTCTGATAATGAACTATAAAATAAACTCTCGCCAATAATAGTGGTAAAGGCGATACTGGGCGGGAGTTGGAATCTCTGATTTCTGTCAAACCTGAATTCTATTTCTTCGATTCTGGGCCTTGGACTTATGCCTCTACCTTTTTCTCGATCTGTTTGAGAAATTGAAATACTTACAATATTTGGGTCCTGATCTAATAACTCTAGTACCCTGTTATCCGACTCGGCAGCAGTAAATGACTGTCCTATCAAACTTAAATAATGTTCAAGGGGATTAACTGGCTCACTTTCAACTCCTACACTGGATAACCTTAATCTCGATGGGTTATTTCCTAAACCAACTTCTACAATATTCTTATCTCTTTCTTGAGTTAAAGACATATTTTTAACCTAGAAAAAACCCTCCGATTTGGAGGGTTAAACTAAACGGTTTTTGAAAAACCTGCTGATTTAGAGAATAATTCTAATAATGCTAAGTTAAACATTTAAGCCTTACTTAGGTCTATATTTTACAACTATAAGTCAAAAAAATCAAGCATGATACTGTATTGCCAAGAAGATTCGGAACCTTGCAGAAAATTATTCTATCAGAAGTATTTTTCCTGAAAATTTTCTTTTACTACTATTTTCCTCTAGTTCATAACTGAAGCTATCGCCGACCTTTTTACCAATTAGTGCTAAACCTAGCGGTGAATCTTTAGATATAAAAAGAAATCTGGTTAAACTTACCGCATTGTCAACTAAATAGAATTCAAGAGTACTTTTATCCTCATATTCAATCTCTATAAAGCTTTCGGGTTCGGCAACTTGAGAAACCCCATCTTTGGCGGAACTAATTTCCAGCTTCAATTCCTCAAGTCGGTTAACATATGATTGGGCCAAGGAAGCAGCATTTTGAGCATGATACTTATCGCCAGATTGTGAAGGACCTGTCACTATAAATTTTGAGGCCTCGTCGGTTTTTTTCGCATTTTCTTTTGCCTTTTGAATCTCTACTTCCAAAAAGACAAGTAACTCGTTTATCCTTTCTTTAGTCATACTTTGAATAAATTATACTTCTTTTATGAAGTTTACAACCAGTTGTAAAATATCCGCTACAAGCTCCGCGGAGCCACCCAAAAGTGAAACTCAAAGCAGGATATTGAAATAGCTTCTAATCAGCTTTTTCTTGAATTCCAAGAAGCCAAAGAACTGCCTCTTTTTTACAACGCTTTAGTGGTGCCAAGAAAGAGGCTATTCCTCTTTCGCTTGTATTCCAAGCAACCATAAAACTGCCTCTTTCTTATAGCGTCGATCTCCACGGGAATTTATACGAATTGCAGGAAGCTTACCCCTTTTACCCCAACGTTTAATGGTCAAAGGAGATACTCGAAGAAGCTCAGCTACTTCCTTTACAGTAAGAAGATCAGGAAGATCAATCAGCTTTAGTTTAATATCCTTCACTTTTTTCTCAGCCATATAAAAGAGTCGTTAGTTTTCAGAAAAATACACTTTGTTATAGTTGCAAGCCTAAATTAATACTAAGCTAATCACAAAGTATCAAACAGGAACATCTATGTCAATAGAGAAATCGCGCTTTAACGATTCAACTTGTGAAGATATACTTTTAGAGGAAAGGAAGGAAAAGCACTGAATACTCTTTTGGGCTTTTGATTACTAAAGATTAGTCTCCAGAGCCACTCAAGTCCTGATTCAGAAACCCAATTAGGAGGTATACTCTTTTTACCTGACACATAGTCGAATGTGCCACCAATGACCATTGCTCCACCATAATTTAGTTTTTGGCGGTAACGGTACAACCACTTCTCCTGTAACGGTGCGCCAAAGCCAATAAACAAAAGTTCAGGATTTAGTTTATTAATTTTGTCTATGGTCGCATTCTCAACTATCCGGTCCTTTTTAGTCCTAGGATTAGCATCTTGATCAAGGTTCGGTCCAGTAGCTGCAAATAAATTCACATTCTTATAATTTTTCGAAAGAATATCTGCGGCCTTCTGAGCACTCCTCAGTTCGTCGCCCACAAGAAATACTCTCCACCCTTTTTTATTTGCCAATTTAATAAGTTCGTAAAACAAATCGCGTCCCCGAATGACTTGAAGACTACTTTCTACCCATTTACGATCAAAAAAAATAGAGAATCCGACACCAAGCCCTTGTGCAAAATATAAAAAAGGCCGCAAGACGTAAGAATCTGTAGAAGGTAGCATAAGAAATTTATGCGCGGCAACAAGGCCGACACCGTCTGGAATAGAAATATCGGCTGAATTTAGTATTTTCTTAAAAACTTCATCTGTTTGAGCACGCATCACCTGTTCCGGATTGGGAGTTACAATAAAAAACTTCCTCCTAGAAGTCAATCTTGAACGTACAAATCTTAGCAGTGAGGCGGTCGAACTGCTATCAATCCGAACATTTAGTATTTTTAGGCTATTAAGGGCCGTTTTATTCATTATCCTAGTCGTATCTTCTTGTAAATTTCGGTAAAGATTATATTTTAAAAAAATAAACCCATAAATTATATTAAGTCAAAGGTACAATTGCTTTAAACTCTTAACCTTTGCCAATCTTAGATTTATTACTTATTATACTACAGGATTAACTGTTAAAACTCTCTAGTTAGAAAAATGCACAATTTGTTCAAAAAATTATCTCAATCGGTGATTTCAATATTTATATAGTTATCCTCAAAGTGTCCTCAATAATTTATAATAAATATATAATAATTATGAGATTAAATTTTTTATCTTTTAGTGATAACGCTTCTTTTCCATAATTCAATATTTTCCATTACAACTCCAGTTCCTCTGACTACACATAGTAATGAGTCTTCAGCGACATGAGCCGGAACTCCTGTTTCTTCAGTTACCAACCGATCAAAATTCCGCAAAATACTCGTTCCACCACTCATGACGATTCCTTTATCGATAATATCGGCTGCCAATTCGGGGGGTGTATCCTCAAGAACTCCTTTAACGCAACCTATTATCTGCATTAGCGTAGGCCTAATTGCCTCTGTGACTTCACTTGAAGTAATCACAACACTCCGGGGCAAGCCAAAAACTAAATCCCTTCCCGACAATTCCATTTTTTCTTCTTTTGGAAGCTTTATGGCAGAACCAATCTTAATTTTTAGCCCTTCGGCTGTCTGATCTCCGACAATAAGACTGTGCTTTTTCTTCAAGTAATCCTGAATAGCTTCATCTATTTTATTACCAGCAACCCTTACGGATTTATGTACCACAACTCCTCCTAGTGAGATTACGGCTGCTTCCGAGCTTCCACCTCCAATATCCACAATCATGTGTCCGGATGGGGCAGATACAGGAATGCCGGCGCCGATTGCCGCAGCAAGCGGTTCATCTATGAGATATGCGTGAGAAGCCCCCGCAGAAAGAGTAGCATCGAGTGCGGCGCGCCTTTCAACCTGAGTACAGCCTGCCGGTACACAAATCATAACATCAGGTCGAAATATTTGAACCCGTCCTACAACTTTACCGATAAAGTAGCGAAGCATTGCCTCGGTCACTTGGTAGTCCGCAATTACTCCCTCTCTCATAGGACGCGAGGCAATAAGTGATTCCGGAGTACGACCCAGCATTCTTTTTGCTTCTTCCCCAACTGCAACTACACGACTATCTTCTGATGAAATCGCAACGACAGTTGGCTCATTGGCAACTATCCCCTCTCCCGCAACCCACACCAAAGTATTTGCAGTCCCCAAATCAATCGCGATGCGTTTACGTAACATAAAATATATTTCTCCGCTTGCCCCGAAGACTCGCTCTTGCGAGGCATGAACGTAGAACATGCGAGCAAGTAAGAGTTCTTCTGGGGCCATTATATGGTGGTCACGCAACTTCAACAAGTCCCAGCTAGATAGTTTCTTAGGAACATCTAGCGGGACCCCATGAGATGCGGTAAGTACTATCTCATCGGGGAGGAAAAGAAATCCAATTTGCAGTATAATTCTAATCAATGGTCAAGATACGCCTTTTACTTCTTTTTCTTACTATTTTGGTTGTCGGTGTCGTCGGTACAATAGCTTTTCAATATGCTAGAGGTTATAGGTTAAATCAGGAAACTTTAGAATTTTCGCCGAATGGCCTTTTCGTCATAAAATCCGATCCTGACGCAGCACAGGTGTTTGTCGACGGTACATTAAAAGCCGCCACAAACGCAAACTTTCCGCTTCTCCCTGGAACCTACGACATCTCCGTTCGTAAGGACGGCTACATCTCATGGACTAAACGCCTGACCTTTAAAGCCGAAGATGTCACGGAAGCAACAGCACACCTTTTCCGAATTGCCCCTTCTTTATCAACAACAACATTTTCCGGAGTTGAAGCGCCCTTACTTTCTCCTGATTTAGCAAAACTATCATACGTTGTACCGATTAACCAAAATAATCAGGATGCCGAGGGTTTATGGATCATGGAAACTCTAAATTTACCACTTGGATTTGCCAGAGAACCAAGAAGAATTACAGACGGAAATTTATTAGGATCAAGCTGGGTATTTTCTCCTGACACAAGAGAGATTCTTCTCACAACAACTACCGGTGTATTTTTGCTTGATACAAGCTCTTTTACTCCCCAATCTCAAAGGGTTAATGTCTCTGCACAAAGATTGGAAATTTTAAACGAATGGGAGAAAGAACTGGCAAAGCGCCTTGCTGCACAAATGAGGAAACTGCCGGATGAAATACAAGATATTTTATCACGCAAAGCCTCAAATATCGTTTTTTCACCTGATAAAGATATGGTTTCGTATACGGCAAGTGGAAGCGCCACAATTCCTAATAAACTCATACCTGAGCTCCCGGGTTCTTCTACCCAACCAGAGGATCGTGGACTAAAGAGCGGTTTTACTTATGTCTATGACATCGAGGAGGATAGAAACTTTCTTATTGACAAGAAGGAAATTGTACTTCTAGGAAGCTTGCATTACGTAGATGAAGGAAAACCTATAAATTGGAACACATTAGTTGAGGAAACCAAACGAACGATGTCTTGGTACCCAACATCGCGGCATCTTATCGTTGCTGAAGAAGGTAAAATCACAATTGCCGATTATGACGGTACTAATCGACAAGTGGTATATTCGGGAGCATATGTTGTACCACACGCTTATCCAACCCTTTCTCTTGATCGACTTCTTATTCTGACTAATCTTGGAGCAAACTCATCTCCCCCAAATCTTTATTCTTTGGGAATTAAATAGTGACAAATTTAACTTGGATTTTTCTTTCAATTTTCGCAGGATTATCCGATATTGGATTTAACTACTACAGCAGACACCTTTTAAAAGACAAAGAGACTGCTGTGAGTATGACCTGGTGGTTTTCTAGCGCACGAATGTTAATTTTCCTTCCCCTCTTCTTGAAAGATATAAGACTCGCAACTGATCTTAATAACCATATCTTCCTTCTTATCATAGGAGCCGTAAATACCCTTAATGTGTATCTTTTTATGCTCATGCACGTCAATACCCATCTTTCCGTATCTACTATCCTTGTCCGTTTAAGAATTATATTTGTACCGCTTTTATCGGCTCTCATTTTAGGAGAAATTCTCGTGTTTAAAGATTACATTGGTATAATAATTATATTTATTGCAGTAGCAATTGTTTCAGCCCCCCAAAAACAAATCTTGGACAACAAGTATCTCTATGCACTGATTTTTTCTTTTACAACCAGCGTCATAACAATACTAATGAAGATTCTATCCAATTTAACTCCCACTCACACGATCATATTCGCAATGAGCCTTCCTACAGTTGTCCTTTTACCTTTCATGACCAAAAAGCCAAAAGATCTTGTTGTTAATCTAACCAAGAATTTATATTTAAAAGCCATTGTAACGCTTTTTAGTATTTTATTAGTTTATCTTTTAGTATGGGCTTTTGAATACGGAGGGCCCGTTGCGAAGGTAAACGCAATATTTCAAAGCATGGCAATCTTTTCAGTTCCTCTTGGGATAATATTTTTAAAAGAAAGTGATTCTCTCCGAGAAAAAATCCTGGGAAGCATATTGGCCATCTTGGGAATAGCGCTTCTTGTGTGATAATATATTATAAATACGCCCCTGTAGCTCAACGGACAGAGCAGACCCGTCCTAAGGGTAAAATGAGGGTTCAATTCCCCCCAGGGGCACTTAAAAAGAATTACTATCAATATCAAAATATTTTATAATAGTCCTAATATATATCTCAACTACCTTTGGAATCGAGGAAATCTCGATATATTCATCATAAGAATGTACGTTTTCACCCATCGGTCCAAAGACAACTGTTGGGATATTAGATTCGTTTAAGAGATTTCCGACGTGGGCGGGCCCGCTTGCAGTCAAATACATTTTTCTATTTAAGACAACCTGGCAACTCTGACCAATCAACTCAACTATTTTCCCTTTAGGATTAACCATATAAGCCTGCTGTCCAACCATATACTGTACATCGATCTTAAAATTCTTATCTCTAACTTTGATTTTATCTATTATTTTTGCAAGATCTTCGTCAAGTCTGTCCTTGCTAATTTCTGGTGTTGTTCTTACATCAAGCCAGGCAGAGCAAGAATCGGGCACCATATTAATAGCTCTCCCCCCTTCAATTTTTGAGAAAGTCAGCCTCCCACCAAATGAAAAAAGTGAGCCTAATGGCTTGGGGAATTCGTAACTTTCAACCTCATTAATAAACTTAGTCATCTTAGAAATCGCATTTATTCCTGGTTTATAACGACTCCCAGTGTGAACCGCCTCCCCATGAATTGTAAAACAATATCTATGGTAACCTCTTGCTCCCACCAAAATGTCTTTCATATCTCCCGCATAGCCGACAATTCCTGCCGTAACAGGAAGGCCCCTTTTTAAAACCAACTTCATACCGGCAAAGCTTCCGTCTTGCTCTCCACCGTCAAAAACAACCTCAATTCTTAACTTTTCCTCATCGAAAAATTTTCTAAAAAATAAAATTGTATACATCATCGCTACTATACCAGCTTTGCAATCCGCCGTACCTCTGCCATACATTTTTCCCTTTCTAATTACCCCATCAAAAGGAGGGTAGGTCCACTTGACTAAATCACCAGGTGGTAGTGTATCTAAAGGAGAATCAAGCAATATCCCATCATCAGCTAATCCATATGAAGCTCTAACCGCAACTTCACTACCTTCTTCATAGACGTTACTTCTTATACCCCATTTATCAAACTTATGCTTAATAAGATTGGCCAGTTTCGCTTCCTGTCCAACTTCGCTTGCAACAGATGGCCGAGAAACCATTTTTTGTAAAGTACTTATCATTTCTACCTTCACGTCTTTTAAAAACATGCTTATGGTTTTTTCGAGATAATCTTCATCTCTTCCTTTGCCCAAATAACTTTCTATCTCCACTTCCGATACCAAGTGTCTTCTTCCAACCCTTTGGCTTTTCAGCTTTCCTCTTTTAATTTCTCGCAATAGTGTCCGCGTGCTAACTTTGAGCCTCTTTGAAATATCATCAAGCGTGTATTTGTTCTCCATGCCTGTCGCCATTGTACATTAGTGTCATCTTTTCAATCAAGACTCTAAAATTTTCAATTTATATTAACTAAATTGTAATTATTAGGCATAGATAGTATATTGAAAAAAGTGCTACTATTAATTTATGTCGCTAGTTAATATCATATTACCTTCACTAGGATCGGTTGTGCTCATTTTTATCTACTCCATCATTATAATTAAGCGTGCCCAAAAGATGGTATTTTTGTATGCAGACGTGGAGCAAAAGAAAACCTATCTAGATGAAGTGGAAAAATTATGGTGGAGCTTGAGCATGGCAATTCTACTTTTTGTTATGCTTACTTTTGCTATACTAATTTCCTCTGCAACAAATATATTAGGATTAAAAGAAGCTCTAGGCACGGCATTTATACTTTGGGTGCTTTTGGCGATAATCGGCAAGAGGATGACTTCCTAACCCTTTCTTCTCCAAACTGGATTTGCCCAATCCAATTCATTTCGCTTTTTACCCAATTTCCATAAAACGTCGTGGATTTGTTTTTGCATATCTGCTACACGTTGATTTTGAATCTCGACGCCGAAAACATCACCTTCATCCCAATATGAATAGGCAACGATGTCATTATAGATATCGATATTTTGATTTATCTTGACAATCTTTTCCGAAATATAGCGAGCGTTCCAAAAACTCCAATCCCCTGCCGGCTTTATACCTTTCGTTTTCATCCAATTTTTTTTATATAAAATGTATTGATCAGAGTAAAGGTCATGTACTTTAAACTTTTTAGCTATCATCTCGCGATTTATATCCAAAGTAAACTTGTCTCCGACTATATCGTTCCAGAATCGATATGAACAAGTTCTAAATAATCCTTTTGACCGAGTTATATGCCAAATCATCTGCTTCATCCCCTCAATCCCACGATAGTAAACTACATTCACACCTGGTAAAAAGTCTTTTGAATAATCTTTAACTGCTTCGGAAAATATAGGAAATGTTTCATTTAGGTTGAGTGCTTTTGATTGTTTTTCCCTAACTAACAGCTCAATCGTGTATAAATCAACCGCTTTGACAGTTTTCCTTTTGTATGCCGGAACTTCTTCAACTATTCCCTTTTCAACAAAGTCGTCAATAAGTCGATAGAGTTTTGTGCGCTCAATACCACTATCTTTAGAAATTTTCAGAAGGGTCGATGGTCCGTTCTTAATAAGTGCTATATATATTTTTATAGCTTCACTTGAATAACCCAGCTGCTCTAAATAATCACTAATAATCTTTGTTCTTAAATCAGTTTCTTGTGAGATAGTGTTCATTTTTTACACAACAATTTTACATAATTAGATAATTTCTGTAAAGTCCTCGAGGTCTATGGAAAATACAATCTCGGGCTTTAGACAAAAGAAACTAGACGGTTTGGCTCGAAAAATCATCGGGCAAAATCAACTGGTTACGCTGGCAACGGCAGATATGCAGGGAAACCCTTGGATTTCTCCAGTTGTCTATTCCTATGACAAAAAGTGGAACTTGTATTTTGTATCCATACCAAGTTCTAAACACTGTCAAAATATAAGGTTAAACGGTAAAGGAGCTTGTGCAATCTTTGATTCTCGACAAGCTTGGGGTACTAGCACTGGACTACAGATCGAAGCCAAAATTGAAGAACTTTCATTTAAAGACACCTTAAAAGCGGGCAAGTGTTATATTTCCCGTAAGTATCCGTATGCAAATTCCGACCCAAAAGTAGTGGTTGACTTTGTTCAGAAATATCTAGCCAGGAAAAAAATATACAGATTCTACAAAATTACTCCGAAAGTTGTTTGGATGAATGACCCAAACTCAAAAATTGATATTAGGGTCAAAGTAAATTTGAACGGATAGAAAATATCTTATACTTCAACAACCACCGTCAGTTCACCTTTTACCTTTTCTTTTTTGAGACTTGCAATTACATCTTTGATTTTCCCTCGATATAAAGTCTCGTATAATTTTGTAAGTTCGCGTGCTATAAAAACTCGTGTGTAGCTTCCAAAAGCTCCTTCTAAAGTCTCAAGAGTTTTTAAAATGCGATGTGGAGATTCGTAAAATGCGAAAGTAATTTTTCCCTCTTTCAACCATTTAAAAAGTTTCTCCTTTTTCTTTTTAGGTAAAAAGCCAATAAAGACAAATTTGTCTGCTCGAAAACCTGAAACGGAAAGTGCGGTTGTAATAGCCGAAGCTCCCGGAATAGGAATAATTTTTAATTCGGGTTTGTATGAAAGTAAATAGTCGATAAGCTCATTTCCGGGATCTGAAATGCCCGGAGTACCTGCATCGGTTACAAGTGCGATATTCTTGCCTTGTAACAGATAATTTAATATTTCAAGTTTCTTTTCTTCTCCTGAGTGCTGGTGATAGCTAATTAGCTGTGGGTGGTGAGCAGTCAGTTTTGACTTGAAAAAAAACACAAAATCTAATAATTTCTTTGTAACCCTTGTGTCTTCGGCCAATACTATATCTACCTCTTTTAATATCTCAATGGCTCGTAATGTAACATCTTCAAGGTTTCCGATTGGTGTCGCGATGATATATAGAGTCCCCAACATTTGCTATAATTGTAACAGATATTGACGGAGAGTAGGTCATCGGTAGACCGCTCGGTTCGGGTCCGAGAGGCAGAGGGTTCAATTCCCTCCTCTCCGACAGATAAATCTGTCGGTCCCCGGAAAGTAACCAATTTGCTTACAAATTGTCGAATCCGGGCACTCCGACCAAATACCATTTGACAAGAAATTTAAGGTAACTTAATCTGAAGAATGGGTATTCAAGCTCCAACACGTTCTCAAGAAATGCAATTAATCTTAAGCTCTCTCGTGAGTTACAATCGCCCGGTTTATCTTCTTCTCACATTTGCAGTCTCATTTGTAGTCGTATATTTCCTATCAAAGAAAAACATTCTCTGGGCAATACTTGGGGCAATACTTATTACTTCTCTAGAAGCCTTCTATTTTGCAACAACTTTCGTCTCAAATGTAAGATATTAGAAGTAATCTTCTGGGTAAAATCTATTCGTTAAAGCTTAATATAAAGAAAAACCATCTAGGGCTTGAATAACGTTACCAGCAACTCTGTTACAGTAAAATTACCATCTGTCCTTGAAGTATCCACAGTTTCTTGTTTTGTAATGCTAATTGGTACTAGACTTAAGTCAACAGAATTTCCACTAGCATCAGTACATTGGAGTCCCACTTCTCTGCTCCCTGGGTTAAATTCTCTACAATTAAATATATCTCCTGATTCGGAAACTGTAGTAAATTCGGTGTTTACACCATCTACTGGATTGATACGTAATGTTTCTTCTTTTAATTCAATACCTGCAAGTTCTTGCTCTTGGCTAGTTCCAGTACTTACATCAAAATCTCCACCTGTATGAATTACATTTTCGTCACCTGGATCAGTACCCCCAGAATTACTTGCGGTTGTGGATTTATTTTTTGCCTCCTCTATCTCCCTAGCCCTTTCTAACAATTCGTCTTCAAGTGGAGAACAACCAGGAAGATATTCAGCGGTTTTTACTAATAAAGCCGCCGTGGGCGTGAATCTAGCAACAGCTCCAACCGTCGCAATAGATCTTTGCATAAAATCTCTTCTTCCCTGATCATAGGGAGCATCCACTACCCTTCTGACTCCAGGAATTTTCAAAACAATTTTTTCTAGTAATCTTTCTTGCATACGCTTATATTATACTACGCGAATTCCATAATTAAAGATTTTAGTTATACATTAACTCCCCGCAATAGGCGGAGGCGTTTCTTTTATTGCAGCACTAACTATATTTCCTACAACTTTGTACTCGCTTAAACGATGGTCTGCATACTTTTTTGAGCTACCTTCTTTTAGCATTGCCTCTTTGGCCATTCCAACTAAACCAGGTACATCAATGTCTGCAGGAGTAGGTTCAATTGCATGTCCTAAAACCTTTTCTACTTGCTTCCAAGTAACTGTTTCTCTAATTTCAGGTGTTGGTTTTTCTAAATCTGAACGCACGGCATCTGGGGGAAGATTAAATACTTTATCAAATTTTACTATTGCGTCTATAACTGGAACACTTTTGGTCTTAGGATCCTCCAATAGAAGAAGCCCTGTTTGTCTCATTGGAATCCATGTTAGCTTAGATACTGCCGCCTGTAGACCCGCTCTAACGGATCTGCCCACACCCGCATTCCAATCTGCAAAGATACATCCAAGTCTGAGTTTTTCATCGGGAATATCCTTGTAATACTGTAAAATGTCTTTAAGCATGCTGGCTCCGTAGTACAAACCTTCATCTAAAGAATTTAGTTTTTGTAAAGCCTCTTTTTCGCTGATTCCTTCCAATTCCATAACATAGTTAAAATTTACTTCCATGGGGCCACCAGTCCACTGTTTTTTTAAAGTATCAAAGGATGTTTCAGGCGGAGTCGGAAGTTGACCATATACGGGTGGCACTTCTCTAAAACCACTCGATGCTCTGATAAGTGTAAGTGCAATTCCTAGATTTTCTGGAGTTTGAGAAAGATTAGCCCGCGAAAATCCGCTTCTAATTGCATTTGCCCACTTTTCCGGATCTGCCGTCCAATCTGTATCTGGAAACTCACCCTGCATTTCTCTTATTATATTTGCAAGCGGATCTTTAAATTTCTCTGGAGTAGCAAGTGCCAAAGCACGTGCGCCCCTTTCTACAGTACGAGCAGCTGCTGTCGATCCAGCAATTCCCACCGCCCCTAATCCAGCAACCTGTAGAAATTGTCTTCTATTAAGAGGTTTTATTCCTGATTTAGATTCAATTTTAGCTTTCTTTGATTTAGATTCCTTTGTCGGAGCAATCGATCCATCATCAAATGTTTCATCCATATATTTTATTGTAACTTATGTGTAGAGTTTACAAACCTAATACCTCAACCATTTGCTTAATGAATGCTACAACAACTGGAGGGGCAAGAAGACTGTAGCATTCTACTCCATTGTCATCTTTTACAGTCCACGGCTTTTCTATTACTTTTACTTTCTTTGCTTTTGCATCCCATTTCAATACATATTCAGGAGTAAGTTCGTAGTCGTCAAAATATTTTTCAGCCTCACTTATCGGTACATGATTCCGAAGTAAAATCTTCGGAACACCATGAAGTTTAAATGCGGTTTTTATCAGCTCCTCGTCATTCATTAACCGCTCACGTATCGGCTCAAGTCCTTTCTCATCACCTTCTTTACGAACCATCCGTGCTCCTTTGCAAGTTGGATTATCGCAGATTAAATAAAATTCTTTGTTCTTAGAATCGTACTCAATTTTACTTGTTATCAAAAGTTTTATATTTCTCGAAGTCTGACAAACTGGACACACCACTCGGTACTTCATCCTCTCATCGATAACTGATTCGGGAATATCGATTAGAACAAAAAAGTCGGGGTCTTGCCTGTAATTGATAATGTCTCTGAAATAAAGAGAATACGAAACCTGATCCATTGCCCTGGGTAATCCGTCGATAAAGATTGCTTTCCCCTGAAGCTCATCAATATGAGCCTTCAAAAGTGCCAAAATAAATTCAGTGGGAAGCAATTTTGTAGTCGAACGACTGGACAGAGATTTGACAATTGTCTCAAAAGAAACATAGCCTCTATAGTAATTTTTCAAACGTTCAAATCTCTTAGTATTTTTAAAAGTATTCCAATCGTCTGTCTCGCGAACCAAATCTCCGACAGACACATGGGCAATTTTATCTTCACCGAAGATTTCCATCAGAAGTTTTGAATAAGTTCCCTTACCAGAAGATTTCTTACCCAAAAAATAAGCAATAAAAGTATTTCCTTTATTCAGAAATTTTTCTATCGACTTTATTTCATCGCCGACTTTAGCCTGAAAATATTTCTTGCGGCCTTGGGGACTTTCGATATCAAATTTTCTGGTTAAACCATGCCTGCCGGCAGGCATATCCCTGACCTTTGTACCGATAATTGGAAATTCCAAACTTTTCATTTCGACAGTATTTTACTAAATTGTTTATCGTTTTTGTAAGGGCCAATGATAGCAAGATTTAATTTTTCAGGAACAAAGATCTCTTTTGCGGCTCTTTCAAGTTCTTCCAAATGAACATCATCAACCTTTTTGAAAAATTCCTCGGGAGTATCTATTTCAGGTAGAAACAAAGCTCTTTGGCCAAAAAACTCATTTACTTCAATCGTATCTTCCAAAGATAGTGCGGTCCGACCTTTTACAAACTCTTTTGCCTTTTTGAGCTCCTTTTCCTTAAGAGGATATTTACCCATGGCGATTCCATAAGACTGGTCAAGAATAACTTTAATCACCTTAGAAATATTTTTAGGATTAATTCCCGCGTATGTACCGAAAACTCCCGTATCTACAAAACGCGAGATTGAAGATCCTACCGCATAAGCCAATCCTCTTTTCTCTCTTATCTCTGTAAAAAGTCGTGAGCTCATGCCCCTTCCCAATATTACAGATAACAATCCTTCTGCATAGCGTCGAGAGTGTATACGATTGTATCCATAAAAACCTAAAATTAAGTGTGCTTGCTCTGTGTCTTTAAACTCGACTTTTACTCCAGGTTTTTTAATCGACGGAGTAAATTTTTTGGCTTCCTCTTTTGTACCACTTTCAAGAGCACCAAAATATTTATCAGCTATATGTATAATCTTATCTTCATGGATATTTCCGGAAACCGTTAAAACCATATTTTTTGCCTTGTAATGTAATTGCCGATAATTTTCAAAGTCGTCCCTTGTTATTGCCCTCACAGTATCTACCGATCCGATAACGTCTCTTCCAAGGGAATTCCCAGCAAAAGTAAGATTAGTAAAAATATCTCCTATTCTTTCCATAGGATTATCTTTATGCATCGAAATTTCTTCCAAAATGACACCCTTTTCGCGTTTAATGTCGGGTAATTTTAATAGTGGATTAAGAACGATATCTGTTAAGATTTCAAATGACCGCTCAACTTGGGAGGCTTGTGATTTAATGTAAAAATCCGTCCACTCATGGGAAGTCCCTGCATTACTTTCTGCTCCGATTGAATCAACCGCCAGCGATACCGCACGTGCTGAAGGGAATTTTTTACTTCCTTTAAATACCATGTGCTCTAAAAAGTGTGATACTCCTGCTTGTTTTTCTTCTTCGAAACGTGATCCGACTCCTACCCAAAGGGTGACAGCAGCCGACTCAAGAGTCGGTATTGGTACAGTAATAACCCGAAGTCCGTTTTTGAGAGCTGTAAGCTTATAATCCATTGAAAAAGAAAATCGCCACTCTGGGCGTTTGTGCTACTATTGTAATACAACCCCACCTAAAATGACAAAGGTAAATCCGTATCCCAAACACGCTCTCGATAAACATATCGTCCCTTTTGAATTAACGTTTCATAAACAGGATTCAGTAGAAAAAGCTCTTTCGGTAATCCAAGGTAAGATTGGTAGTTGGCCAAATACTGAAAGCATTTATGTTATAGACAAAGAAAACATGCTTATAGGCGATGTAGAATTTAAAAAGCTCCTGGCGGCTCCCCCCAAAGAAATTCTCGAAAAAATTATGGAAAGAAACTTCGAAGTTTTAACAGATCACTCTCATCAAGAGACGGCTATAAAGCTAGCAGTCAAAAAGGGTGCTGTATCCATACCCATAACTGACCAAAATGGACATTTTTTGGGAATTATTGATGCAGGACAAATTTTCAAAATAATGCACGAAGAACACCTTGAAGAACTCATGAAATTTTCCGGCATCTTATCAACAGAGGGTTTTTTGGACGTATTTAAAAATAGATTTTCTCAAATAGTCAAAGCCAGACTTCCTTGGTTAATTTTAGGACTTCTGGGAGGAATAGCCGCAACAATGATAGTCAAGCGCTATGAATTGGTTCTCGAAAAAGAAATAGCCTTAGCTTTTTTTATACCAGTAATTGTTTATATGAACGACGCGGTTGGAACTCAATCCGAAACAATATTTGTAAGATACGCTGCTTTAGAAAAAGTTAACCTTGCAAAATATCTTTTTAAGGAAGCTCAGGTTGCTGTTTCAATTGGGTTAGTTATTTCTTTTCTAATTTCAATATTTATACTGGTTTGGCTAAAAGATCCCAGAATTACTCTTATTGTAGGAAGTGCAATGTTTTCGGGTATAGTAGGCTCAATCTTTATAGCAACACTTATTCCTTGGTTTTTACAAAAAAACGGGAAGGATCCAGCAATTGGAAGCGGTCCATTTACTACTATTTTGCAAGACTTACTTAGTATAGTAATTTATTTTTCAATTGCCTCAGCCCTTCTTTAGCCTCGCAAGGCGAGGCCTTTTGAGGCTGGACAAAGTAAGTATGCCCGCAAGGAACTCAAGAAAAAAATATACTGAAAACGGATATTATCATATTTATAACAGAGGCGTTGAAAAACGAATAATTTTCGAGGACGCGCAGGATTACGCTGTATTCCTTTCTTATCTTAAACAATATCTAACTTCCAAAAATACTGACTTGCTACAAGATAAACTATCCAATCCCTCAACAACGTATAAAGAAAAAGCAAAAATAATTAAAGAATTAAGACTTAATAATTTCGCGGATGAAATATCTGTTATTGCCTATTGTTTAATGCCAAACCATTTTCATTTTCTGGTTAAACAAAAAAATGCTACTTCGATTGATCTTTTTATGAATTCAATTGGTACGAGATACACAATGTACTTTAACAAAAAATACAAAAGAGTCGGTTCTTTATATCAGGGCGTATATAAAGCAGTTCTTATAGAATCCGATGAGCAATTACTTCATCTTACACGCTATATTCATCTTCAAGCTTTGGAAGTTTCAACCTCCCAAGGCGAGGCCTTGCAAATACAACTATCTTCTTACGAGAATTATACAGGTAAACAAAACACAAATTGGGTTAAACCCAATGATATCCTGGCGTTTTTCTCAAAACGTAATCCCCTACTTTCATACTCTGCCTTCGTTAACGGCAACACAAATACTAAAATGGATAATGTAGACATTTCGAATATTATAATTGAAAACTAAGTTAATTTAGCCTCGCAAGGCGAGGCCTTTTGAGGCCAATCTACGAAGAAATAATTTTACTGCTTCGTTTGATAGTAGATAGGTAAAGACAATTGCAAAGACTATTAATAGGCCTTTCATGTTGGGCTCAATAAAACCGAAAATATTTCTGCCAATGCTAGTAAATGGTATAGCAAGCGTAAGGATAATAGTAAATATGGTCAGATAAACCAAGGGTTTCGAGGGTAATTTTGTGGCAAAAAACGCCTTTTGACTTCTTATTGAAAATAGAAACAAAAGCTCAGAAAGAATGCTTTCGATGAACCAATAAGTTTGAAGTTGTCCCTCTCCATGTTTGACAAATAAACTAAAAAGTACAAAATCGAAGCTCGTTGAAATAAATCCAAAAGATAAAGCGGAAGTCGCAAAACTTCTAAGGTTATAACGTTTAGGGGTAGTAAGCGCTTCCTCATCAACATTATCGGTTGCAACCATTATCATAGGAAAGTCGGAAAGAAGGTTGACCAAAAGAATTTGTAACGGAAGCATAGGCAAAAAATTAATAAAAGGAGCAATGATGGCAATGGCGAAAAAGTTTCCGAAATTCGATGCCATCGTTGCTGTAATGTATTTTGAAGTATTCTCAAATACTTTTCTACCACCCTCAATTCCGTCCAAAATGACTTTTAAACTTCTCTCCAAAAGGACAATATCGGATGCTTCTCGGGCAACATCGCTAGCTCCGTCAACAACAATTGCTACATCAGAAATCTTTAAAGCAGGTGCATCATTAATTCCCTCACCCAAAAACCCAACCGAATATTTTTCTTGTAAAAGTTTTATGATGTCGTATTTTTGCTGTGGAGTCACGCGGGCAAAAACCTGATATTTTTCGACCGCTTTATGCTTCTCGGTTACACTTAGTTCTTCGAATTCAGAACCTGTAATTACATCATCGTAGGATGTTATTAATTTGACCTGTCTAGCAACGCTTACAGCAACTTCGGGGCTGTCTCCAGTCAAAATCATAACTCTCACACCCAACTTTTTTGCGCTACTGATCGCAACGTACGCGCTTTCCTTAATTGGATCTGAAAAAGTTATTAAACCTAAAAACTTAAGGTTATTCTCGCATTTTAGAATGTCTTTAGCATCTTTCTGATTCAGTTTACATTCCGCCACCGCAAGTACACGCTTTCCCTTTTCGCCCATTGAACGAGTCCATTCAAGAAGTTTTTTACGACCTTTGTCGGAAAGTTTACAAATAGCCAATATATCCTCAGGTGAGCCTCGAGTGACAATATATGTATCGGTATGGTCAGCGATAACTACTGTAACGCGTCTTCGATTTGGGTCGAAAGGAATCTCATCTATCTTTTCATATAAATTTAACCTATATCTTCCTCCTAATTCGTCTAACTTTACTGACAATGCAATATCGAAAGCATTATTCTGAACATTACGGGAAAGTGCTAGATCTCCCGAAGCAAGATTTGCTTTCAAGATGCATTCGTCCTTATCTTTCGAATAAACATCAATAATAGTAAGTTTATTTTCGGTTAAAGTTCCGGTTTTATCGCTTGCTAGTACCTCTAGTGCTCCCAAATCCTCGATTGCGGAAAGACGTTTAACAATAACGTTTTTCTTGGCAAGGGAAACTGCACCGATCGACAAAGAAAAGGTAGTGACCACAGGCAACGCTTCGGGAATAACGGAAACCGCCAAAGCAATAGAAAAAAGAGCCAACTCAATAAATGATGGATTCGGCTTTATGGCAACGCTGGTGACAACGATGAATATGAGTGTTGCAAGTACAACCAAGAGGGTAAATTTTGAAAAACGACCCAACTCTTTTTCAAAGGTACTCTCCCGCTCGGCACCGGAAGTTAGTTCAACTATCTTTGCATAATTTGTTGATCCACCCGTCGCAAAGACTACTGCTTCTGCCTTACCACCAGCGATAGTAGTTCCAGAAAATCCAATATTTTCTGCTTCATAGATTTCTTTAATGTGTTTTTTAATAGGGTCTGCAAATTTTTGTACAGGTTGAGACTCTCCCGTTAAAACTTCCTCGTCGGCAGTCAAATTATAAGTCTTAATAAACCGTACATCGGCAGGAATTATATCTCCCGGTTCTAATGTAATTAGGTCACCTTCAACCAAAAATCGTGTCTCAATATTTGTTTCTACGCCGTCACGTCTTACTTTAATTTTTGCGACTAAATATTTCTTTAAAAGTTTTACTGCCGATTCCGATTTATATTCTTGGTAAAAGCCTAAGCTGGCGTTAATTCCTACGAAAAGCAGGATCATAAATGCATCAATCATCTCGCCGAGTAAAAGTAAAATGAGAAAAGAAATAAACAGAAGGTAGACAAACGGGCTTTTGAATTGTCGAACCAGTATTTGCCATGAAGTAACCTCCCTTGAGGTAATTTTGTTCTCTCCGTACTTTTTCAGACGAGCATTGGATTCAGCCGCAGTTAATCCCGTTAGACTTGTTTGAAGTTCCGTAAAGATCGAGGATGTAGTTAAACCTGTAAATTCTGAAAAATCCATTATTAACTCATTATACAATTGTTATTTATTTCCGATATACAATATACTAATAGCATAACCCATGTCCAAACCGACCCACGAAGTAAGCAGACACTTAATAAAAAGTTTCGAGGCAAAAGCTCTCGAGAAACGCTCTTTCGCAGTCAGATTCGCCGATGATTTAACGTCTCTTTTTGGAAGTGTCTTATTTTTAACAATAAATGCAATCGTTTTTATCGCATGGATCCTAATTAATACCGGTAAAATTCCTTCAATTGCTGTTTTTGATCCCTTCCCGTTCTCGATGCTAACAACAGTATTATCCCTTGAAGCAATAATTCTAACTGTTATTGTACTCATGAGCCAAAATAGGCAAAGTCTGATAAGTTCCTTGCGGGAAGAAATGGGAATTCAAGTTGACTTGATTGCTGAGCGGGAAATTACAAAAGTCTTACAACTGCTGCACACTTACCTCAAAGAGAAAGGTGTTAAAATAGAAGACCCCGAATTGGAAAGTATGTTAAAAGAGGTCGACACAAGTTATCTTGAAAGAAAACTTGAAGCACAGCTTACCAACAAACCCCCAAGTATGGTATATGAAGTAACAAAACCAATTATCAAAGTTGGTTCGGAAGTGGAAAAGATCGCAACAGCTCCTATAAAGAAAGTTTCCCAAGAACTTGAAAAGACAATCAATCCGAAAATTTAACTTTATAATTAAAAACATATTAAGGATTAAAAATGAATGACATAGTCCCAGAAGAACCCAGTTCGCAAATTGCTAGTTTCAATAGGGCAAAAGGTACAGTCGTATCTCCCGAAAGACATGGGTACGACTTTTTGACAGAATATAAAAGAATTGGCGGTCAACTCGAACACTCGATCAGACAAACAGTCTCTGCTTATACTAATGTTTTAACAAAAGCAGCCGGTTTAGAAGGGCCAACTAAAATAGAATATTTACCCTCTGGTTTAAAAGTGAGAATTGCAGATGGAAGCGTATTAGGAATAATTAAGAAGAGTGATCGTGTGAGTGATCTGCGTTTCGGTACGGAATTTCAAGGCTTATCTAGAATTCATCCCGATGGAATTCAAGAATGCTATAGTATTAGTGATCCTTCGAAAATAACAGATCTTCCTCGTACCTACTTTATTGTCAACCCAGGCGGAAGGGAGCAAACTATTAATGTTTTCCCAAACCCATTCACGGCTCCGAGAGACCCAAAATCATCCGGCTATATTCCTCCAGATATGAGAATTGTCGAACTTATTTCAGGGGCCCACTTCTCTGAAGCTCCTACGACTTCAACTGAAGTCTCCCAAGAAATAGAATACTATTTTAAAGAACCGTTATATCAAGCACAACTTGACCTAAGAAGAAGTACTACTACCGAGATATCTGAAGGAATATTTATTACTTCTGCTGTAAATTGGACTACAGAACAAACAAGCCCACAAAAACTTGAAGGTGCGTGGATAATAATACATACCTTTCCCTACGAGCTAGAAATGATAGGAAAGAAAGATGTAAGTTCAGTTGTTCCACTTTTTGCACACGAAGGTGAAATTCTCTATCTTCTATTTGATCAAACAAAACCTTTGTCGGAAAAAGCTCTCAAACTTGCTTTTCAACACGGGAATATAACACCCTTTACTCCAGATCGGCTAAAAGAAAAACTACATCGTTTACAACTCTCTCCGGAGGATGCGGCTGGGTTGCATAAGCTTATATTAAATTCGATAGAAGTAGACGAGGATTCTCTGAAAGTAAGGGGCTTGAGTGGAGAAACTAAGAGTACTCCCTTCGATAATGGAGTAAGAGTCTATCAACATGCAGCTAAATTGATTCTATCATTGCTATCTAGATCTACGTCTGACCTACTGTCTGGAGTAGAAAATATTACTGATCGAAAACTACCCTCTTCTACTAATAAATAGATATTTTTTAGAGCCGATTTTATACCGCATCAGCCAGGGTAATATTTCTCCCACTATTACACTATTCACACACACACACACTAGCGATTGTTCCACATCAAATCAGCTACAGCCCAATTTAAAAATAACCCAAGATGTTGAAAAAACGATTTCTTCTAAAAAATAACTACGGTACTTCTGCAGCAATAACGTCGTAATGTCCGCCTGCTCCATAGCCAATAAAAAGTCCCCTAGTACCCGAAACCATATTCTGACTTTGTCTTAGCCAAGAAATCATAGGTGAGGCGGCACTAACGTTACCAAATTCATTAACGACCCAGTATGCAGCCAAATCCAAAGGATAATTATCATTTCCGAGCTTTTTGCTTTGAAACTCGATAATTTTTAAATTTGCATGGTGCATTACTACCCATTGAAACCAGGCGTTCGGATCACCTTGTAGTCCCAAGTTTTCTTGCATCTCAATCAAAATTTGCTTAACTATTTCTGCTGTATTAATTCCGAAAAGCTTAAGCATTTCCTTATTATTAGCCATAACTACACCTGTACCGTCACCAGGTTTTGGAATTCTCCCTGATATTGTTAAATGATTTTTAGAACTATCATACTTTTCCGCAACATTTTCCCCCTGCGTCGGCATTGGGTAATTAACAGCAACTTGAAGTGCGGCTTTTTCGTCGTACTTAGTCTCTGACCTAACAGCTATTGGTTGAATTGATACTCCTGGGACAATTCCTATAAATCCAACTGCGTTTGCAAAAAGTTGTAAGGCTTGTGTATCTTTAGTTGGTCGTGTACCGTCTCCGCCGGTCAAACTTCTACTTAAATTTTCCAGGCCTCCAAGAATTACTTTCTTTCCGTATAATCCATTCTTCGGATCTAGTACCCAATTTAGACCTCGCATAGAACTATCACAGGCAGTGTGTACCGTCACTTTTTTAGCGTATGGCGATATCCCCGAAAGATTTGCTAAATCAACTGTAAAATCAGGATCCAAGGGTGAAGACATTCCAATAACCACAGCATCAATTTCACTAGAATCCCAACCATTCTCCCAAATAGCTCCTTCAACACTCTTCATTCCAACCAGAGTTTCCGCAAGAGCTTGTTCAAGTTTTTGATCATCAGATCTGAGATGTAAAGTAGAGTACCGTGATTTAAATCCCTTAGACTCAAGCTCGAGTATTTCGTTAGGGTCAAGTGATCTTCCGAGGAAATCTGCAACATATGACGGTAGGTTTTCATTTGGAACCCGCCTCCCCCATCCACCATACATTCCACCCAAACCTCTTTCTACATCTCCAGGAACTTTTTCAGAATAAAACGGTACACCCTCTCCAACAGGTAAAATTTCGGGTGGAGCTTGTTGGAGTCTATCTATCATTTTACATTCTTCCGGGAGCTTCTATGCCAAGTAGATAAAGTCCGTTTTTAAGGACTTGGCCAGTAGCAGAGGTTAACGCCAATCTAAAATTGCTTTGTTCTTTATCTTTTGTTCTTTGTTCTAAAATACCGTGCATATTGTAAAAAAGGTTAAACTTCTGGGCTAAATCGTACAAATAATTACATAGTAAGTTGGGTGAGTAATTTTTAGCGGACATAGAAATTATGTCGGAAAAATGGGTAAAAGTACGAAGGAGCGCGATTTCCTCGCTGTTAGGCACTAGTGAATAGGGACTAGGCATTAGTTTCTGAAAATCTAGTGCCTTTTGCCTAGTGCCTAGTGCCTTCTTCCCAACACTCTGTGTTCTTGCATAGGTGTACTGCAAATACGGTCCGGAATTCCCTTCTAAAGACAAAGATTTATCAAAGTCAAAAATAATATCCTGGCCGATGCCAGTTTTGAGAAAAGAATATTTAATCGACCCAATTGCAACTTTTTCTGCAATACTTTCCTTTTCGGATTCCGTTACATCCGATTTTTCAAGAATTTTAAAGACCATGCTCTTTACTTCATCCAAAATCTCCTCTGCTGTTACAATTTTACCTGTTCTACTTGACATTTTACCCTCAGGAAGACGTACCATTCCGTGACCTAAGTGTAGCGTTGCATTACCCAACTTCGGATTAATTTCCTTTAGAGCCGATATTAAGACTTTAAAATATTCATTTATCTCATTACCAGTTACGATGATAGATTCGTCGTATTTAAAATCTTCGTATTTTTTTGGCGCTAAACCCAACTCTTTCGCCTCATAGGTAGGTAAATTATGTTTATTTATAAAAACTCTTGTATGAAGTCCTACTTTCTCACCCTTATATATAATTGCACCCTCGCTCTTCTCAAATACGCTTCCTAAATTGTCTAAAACATACTTGTAACCAATCTCTCCAACAACACTTTCGGGATAATAGCCGTCAAATTTTGTACCGAGTCTAGCGTAAATTTGTTCAAAATATTCCAAACTCCAAGATCTACCTTTTACATAAAGTTCATAAATCTCATTAATCTCTTCTTCCGAAAATTTATTTTCTGGGTCGTAATTAACAATTGGTTCTCTTCCCTCTTTCTCTTTCCACATTCTCTGTGCGGCCAAATAAATAACAGTGTTTAGTCTTTCGATCTCTTTTTTCGCATCTTTATCCTCTTCGTAAACATCTGAGCCAATAGTATATCCCTGACCCATATAGTTAATTCTTTCTTTCAATTCTTTCTGGCCCAATTGATCCAAACTTAAATTATCTTCCTGCATTTTCTTTCTTAAACCCCAAATCGATTTTGCTACATGGATTCCCGCGTCACCAAAATAATCTGCCCTCCATACAGTTGCCCCGAGAGCTTCCTGAAGTCTTGCTAAAGATTCACCTATTGTATTTGAGTATAGATGTCCAATATGGAATTCTTTAAAGGGATTCGGGTCTGTAAACTCGACTGATACTTTTTTGTTCTTTTTTGTCTCACTTCTTCCGTATTTATCTTTTTCATTATCAATCTGTATCAAATTATCAACTAGTACATCTTTTTTCAGCCAAAAGTTGATAAAACCAGGACCTGCAATTTCAATTTTGTCAACAACCTTTTCGATTTCTTTGTCTGCTTTTAGTTTACTTACAGTCTCTTGGGCAAGCTGGCCGGTTGATTGGTGATTGGTGATTGGTGATTGGTCTTTTTTTTGGGATTTGGGATTTGGGATTTGGGATTTTGAGAATAATTGCAGCGTAATATTCGAGCTGTAGTCTCCAAACTCCTCATTCTCCGGAGTTTCCAAATGGATTTCTCCAGTTTCCAAACCGGTTGCTTTTACTAGAGCTTCAATAATCTTATCTCTCATATAAAATTTATAACTTTTATAATTATTATAACCGCTATAGCCTTTTTCTGAATTCCATTCTTTTCTTAAAAAGATTCTCTCTAAATCCACCTTCTTTAACAAATTTTTCTTCCAACCAACGAAGTTTTTGGTCAAGAAGTCGGTTGGTTTGGTTTATGAGGCAAATCATACAGTTTGCAGCGTCCTCCGAGTTGTTAATATAAAGTTTATAATCGTTATAAGTTTTATAATTGATATAAGCCAAAGCTCTGACTTTTCGAGCATTGGTTGAATTCACTTCCCAAATCATTAAACCTTTTTGTCTCAGAAAATCCTGATAATCATTGAGAAGCTCCTCCAAACTTCCTCTCGCAACTCCTAAAAGCTTTAACTTTCCCTCGATGCTTTTCTGAAGATAGCCCTCTGCGATATTTTGTTTTCCGCTTCTTGCGGCTTGGACCATTTGATCGTGGGTGCGTGACCTTTTATCGATATAATGATTGCAGAAGGCAACTGTAAAATCGTAAATAATTTCAGACTGAATATAGAAAGGTAGAGATTTATAACCTTTGGATTCAATTATAATTTTTATAACCATTATACTTATTATAAATTTTTATAGTTCTCAACCGGCCCTCGTACCATCTGGTACCAACCTTTCGGGTACTGCTAAAACAGGCGTAATTCCGTCCGCATGGCCGATATCAAAAAGCATTCCTTCAGATTTAACCCACATCATTTCTTTTGGCTCAAGATTAACTACAAATAAAGCTTGTTTCCCCTCTATTTCTTTGGGATTTTCCCGTTCTTTTTTAAGACCGACAACAATTTGTCTTTTACACCTGGTTACTAAACCAGATGCGTCAATCTGATCCCCAAAGTTTACAATCAACTTAACCAGCTTATCCGACTTCTCAATATCAATTACTTCTTCAATCGTCCCCACTCGAATATCAATCTTGTCCAGATCTTTGTAAGTAATTACTGGTTTTACTGATACAACCTTCATATAGTTATTTTAACTCTAAACCCTTCGCATTTAAAATTCCTAATAAATTTATATAGTTCAATTCTCTTAAAATAAAATTTGGTTTCTCGTATTTATTTTCAGGTTTCTCTTTTGAAAACTTGCCATTTTTAAACCAAACAGTAAATGAGCCAATTTTATTACCGATTGCGATTTCCTCCTTAAGATAATCCCCCACTATCAAAGTTTCCGAAGGAGCTACATCAAAATTGGCCATTATTTTTTGAAAGTTCTCAGTGCTTTTTTCATCAACGATAACGGTATTTTTGACTTTCGTTTTTCCAAATAGTTTTTGTATATGTAAATCCCTCCCTCTTTTTTGTGTTGACAAAATAGCTAAATCGTATCTAACGGATAATTTATCAAGCATTTCAAGACACCTGGGAATCAGACTTCCTTTCTCGACATTAAAAAGCGTCCTATTGAAATCAAAAATTATTAGTTTGATCATATCTCAACAACCGCAGGTACATGAATACTATTACTCGTAGTATGCACTATTCTGTTATCCAATAATGACACATCAATTTCCGCTACTTGGGAATCATACCAATGTGAACCAACCCAAGTAAAACAGATTCTAGCACCCAAATTTTGCTTAACAGCCATATGAGTGGGGTTAATCACATTACCGGTAAAATGATGCCTAACCTCTTGCGATAGATAAGGAAAGCTATATTTTTTAACTTTTTTAGTTAAATCTTCTTGCATTATCCATTTCTCTCCCGACTGGTAATTTTCCAAAATATTTTTTAGTCTTAAAATCCAAGCCTCTCTCGCTGACCTTTTTAAAAAGTCATTATCGGCTTCGGAAAAAAACATCTGTTTCGCCTCTCTACCTGATATTGCTTTTGCTACTAGTGGTATTGGAAAATCTCCAGTAAGCACTTTCTCCCAACTAACTTTAACCCCTTCAAAGATCGGTGGGTTTTCGGGATTAACCTCCCAAGTCCAAGGAAGCAACCCTTTAAGTCTTGAGTCAACGGCGTTTTTCATAAACACTTCAGCCATGATTTGCTTTGAGTCAGTCTTAGGAAACCCGGGAAACATCTCCTTTTTTCCATCAAGCACCCTCTCATGCGCATACTTACCTAACTCCCAGCCCTCTAAATCATTTTTTTGAAACGTTCTGTAAATAACACCCACTTGTTTCAAACTATCTCTCGATTCGCTCGGATGTATAACTTTTACAGATACACCAAGAGCACGACAATTGCTGGCTAAAATTTCGTAATCTTTGATATAGCTGGTTCTTCTTGGTGGAACAACGATTCCCACAGTTTTATTAGGATACAGCTTGTCTAAGGTTTGTGATACGACAGCCGAAGCATCGGTGGATGGCCACCTATAACCTATGGGGAAATCGACAAAGCTGTCGTAAATGTACCTAAGAGCCGTAATCTCACCCTCACCAACTGGGGTATCATTATACTCAGCTAGAAACATTTCGCCTTCCACTGTAGGTATAAAGTCGCCTCTTAAGTAGATGCCTTTTGTATCTTTTCCAAACATCAGGTCTTGGAATAATCTTGTAGTTAAGGACATTTGTTCCAATTGTCGCTTTGATACCTGAAAATATTCAGGGGTAATTAACCATAAACTATCTTTTTTTCCATAGCCAACACCCCACTTTCTCAGAGAGGTTTCAATACCCAGACACAAATTAATCTGGTCAGTGTTACCAATTCTTTCCATAATTTTCTCCAACAAAAAACCCCTTCAATCCTGAAATTAATTCAGGACTAAAGGGGCTCTTCCGAGCGGTACCACCCTTCTTTAATTATTCTTTTCCACTAAAAATCCCGACAAATGTCGGGACAACCAGAAAGAATAATTCTCATTATTCAAGTGCTTGGTTTTCCCAGTGACACTCTAGTGCTATTACGGGCACTTCCGTTCCCGATTTTGCGGGAAAGCGTCTCGAGTAAGCTCGAATTTCGGATCGCGACTCCGATTAAACGCTTTTATTAAATTTTAATGAATTAATTATAGCACTTTCAAGAAATCCCCGCAACTTTATTGCGGGGATGAATCGAACCTGATATGTCATTTTCTTTTAGAAGTGAAACCAGGCGCTTAAAGCTCCTGGAAAATGTCATAACAGGTCTGTCAACCTACAAACTTCACAATTTGCTTTTCAATCTAAGCAAATATAACAATTCCCCTTTTTCTTATTCCTATTATTTGCTACAAATAAATAAACATGGTCGTAGAAATTGATTATGATCCCAACGCATTAATAATTCTCGGTGAGGAGACAGACGAAAGAACACCAGCTGGTGATTTAATAATCAGTACAATTGGACAGAGAGAGGTTGTTACCCCCGAAGCTTCGAGGTTAAAAGATGCACCCAAACCTAAATGGCTTCAAAGTTCTGGGCAAGTAATACCTACTTCTGTCCCCCCAGAACTTCCTCCTGACAAAGGACTTTAATATTTCTTTAATTTATTACTTAACCCAAACTTTCTTCCCATCACTTTCGACACCAACATCACCCATCTCATCAGTCCTTAGTAACTTAGTACCTTTATCTCTTAGTAACTTGAGTGTCTCCTCATGTGGATGTCCGTAGGAGTTATTTTTGCGGGAAGAAATTACCGCAACTTCAGGATTTGATGCGTCTAATAGTTTTTGGGTTAATCCATTTTTGGAACCATGATGAGGCACTTTGAGATAGTCAATGGTTCGACTAGCGCTCACCATAAGCTGTTCGGCTATTACATCTGAAATTTCCTGACTAATGTCTCCTGTTAGTAGTGCATCGAATTCACCGAATCGTAAAATCGTGACCACCGAGAAATCATTAGGATCCTTTTTGGAAGTGTAACCGCCCAAAACATTTTCTCTACTACCTTCAGAAAATCTAGGCAAATTTGTTGCTAAGAATTCTTGTGACGGATGAAGTATGTCTAAATATATCAAACCAATCCTCAATCTTTGACCGCTTTGGGGGTTAATGACCCTTATCCCCTTACTCCCCACCAATTCTTTTAGCACTCCGTACTCTTTACTGCTAGAATCAAGCGGTGTAGCGACAAAACTATCAACCCCATAAGTCTTAAAGACTTCAATTAGTCCCATATAGTGATCTTTTTGAGGGTGAGTATTAACTACTACCTCCAGCTCTCTATCCCAGAAGGGTAAATATTGAGAAAGACAGTCCAGGATGCTTTTATCCGGTCCGCCGTCAATTAAAATTTGGGTTTTTCCGTAAATTGCCAAGATAGAATCCCCTTGTCCAACATCACAGGCGATGAGGCGGAGATTTTGCTTAGGATATGTAAGAACCGTTATCCAAACTAAAGCTGTTATAAGAAGTAAAAAGATAAATAGGTATTTATAACGCCCCGGCATAATTTTTAAATTCTAATTCTTAATTAAAAATTTGGACTGTCCATACAAACCAGCTTGTCAAAGGGTAAGTCAGCCAAAGTATAACTGTACCGATGGGTTCAAAAATAAGTCCAATTAGTCCTCCCAACATTGAAATCATGGTCATCGGTACAATTGTCCAAAGAATAAGAGTATTGATAATCGGAGATAAAATGTTAAATTGCCCAAAGCTAAAATAAAGAATGGGTACCACCCCCACCTGGGCAGCTAAACTAGTTGAAAAATCTTTGCGAATGAGATCAGGAACTTGCCTACCGGTAGGCAAGGTTTTTCGAAAGAATTTGTCGACTTTTGGTTCAAATAATATTAAAGATAACGTTGCAGCAAAAGATAACTGAAATCCCACATCGGCAAGCCAATCAGGTTTAATAAAAAGCATTGCAAAAGCAGTGAGTAACAGTGTTCTTATAGAAAAATTGAGTCTGCCAAGCTCTTGAGCGATAAAAACCAAAGATCCCATTATCGAAGCGCGGATTATTGGAGCATCAAATCCAGATAAAATTGCGTAGCTCCAAACTCCTATTAAAGCCAAAGGAATTGCTTTTCCTCTCTGAAGCATTAAGGCTAAAAAAGAAATTAAGAATTGAGAAACTAAAGTCACATTCATTCCCGATGCGACTACAACGTGAGCGGTTCCGGTTCTCTTCAAAGCTTCCCAGAAGTCTTTGGGAATAGAAGCTTTTGAACCAATAGTTACCCCGGCTATTAATGACGAGTGAGGTTGAGGTAGGTTTCTTTGGTAGAATTCAATTAACCGTTTTCGAAATGAATATAAAACACTTTTTGATTCTTTGACTTCAACCAATTTTGGATTTTTTAGCTCGTCATCTTCGACTTTGCCCTCCACAATAACCTCATCTCCATAATAAACTTCGGGATAAAGTGGCAAGTAAATTTTGAAACCTTGAAGCTTTATGTATTGCGAGTTGGTGTAACGGATCGGCTCGGAAGTAACTCGATCGTTTATTCTAATTATTGTCCCGTAAGGGTATGAAGGTTGGTTTTGATAAAAATAGACAATTCTTACAATTAGTAAAATTAATGTGGGCAACCAAAGAAGATAACGCTTCATAAAATGATTAATACACTGTTACCAGATCTTTAATCTTTTCATAAACATTGTCCTTCAAAGCGCCTTTGGAAAGAAGCTCTCTGATATCTGAGTAAGGTCTGTGATCAATGATACTCTGCCCATAAACAGGACCAATTCCTGGTAGTTCATCCAGCTCATTAAGGCTTGCTGTATTGATATTAACTAACTCCGCTCCGCCATCTGGCGGACTCCCTTGATATACTTTGCTATCCCCATCATTTTTAGCAGTCGACCCCAACGTTTGCTGACTACTCTCACCAATTTTTGGAATAAATATTTTTTGTCCATCGATAAGTTTTGCGGCCCTATTAACCATTTTATTCATCCAATCCCTATCGGCATCTCCCGAAATTCCGCCGGCAACAATTAATGCATCCTCTACTCTTGACCCACCCGGAAGCTTATAAACACCCCCTTTTTCAACTGCCCCTGAAACTTCAACCACAATCTCTGAATCTGTATTCTGACCCTCCATAGCCTCTTCTAAAACTTCTATCTTTGAAGTACCACCAAACATACCCCCTTTCATAAAAAGAATTCCTCCGCCGATGAGTAATATCCCCAAGAGAAAAAGCGTCAATGAATTTCGATGAGTGGAAAGGAATTCCTCAAAATTGAAAGGTGATAGTTTTTCAGTTTCTTCGGACTGAAACCCAAATTCAGACATGATAATTTGATAATAGTCCTGTAATTGCTCCTAAAACAAGAAGGTTTAGAGTGTCTCAGACCACAAAATTAATAAGTCTGCTGGGGACGAATATCGTTTCTTTAATATTTTTACCTTCTAACGATTTCAAAACATTTTTAAGATTCCTTGCCTTTTTGGAAACTATGTCTTTATTTTTAGCTTCGTCCGAAGCTAAAGTTATAGTTGCCCTAAGTCTCCCGTTGACTTGAATTGGAATGGTAACTTCTTTCTCAATAGTCAAATTTTCGTCAAACTTCGGCCAAGGTTGGGTCTGGATAGCCGACTTTTGCTTCAAAAAAGAATTCCAAACCTCCTCCGATAGATGTGGTGTAAATGGATTTAAAAGCAATACCAAGGTTTTTAAAGCCTCGTCCCACTCGGCACAACGAATTCGGATATCGGTTTTCGGTTTTCGGTCATCGGATTGTAGTTTTTCTGTTTTTGAATTGTCTGATAACTGATTACCGACAACTGACAACTGGGCTTTATCTCGCAGTAGATTAACATATTCCATAATCGATGCAATAGCTGTGTTGTAACGAAAATTTTGTATATCTGCGCTTACTTTCTTTATAGTTTGATGCATTTTGATAAGTATAACTTTTGCATCTTTTCCCTCCACTACAATATTATCTTTATGATTAACAAAAAGATCCCAAACTCGATCGATAAATCTCCTCATCCCCTCGATTCCAGTATCCCTAAAGTCAGGATAACCATCCATTGGCCCCATAAACATCAGATACAACCTTAATGTATCTGCACCATATTTCTCGATGTATTCATCGGGGTTTACCACATTTCCTCTAGATTTACTCATTTTTGCTCCGTCTTTGATCATTAATCCGTGAGCGAAAAATTTAGGAAAAGGTTCTTCGAAGTCTAGGTACTTGAGGTCATTTAGCACCATTGTTACAAATCTTGCGTACATTAAATGAAGAACTGAATGTTCTGCTCCTCCAAAATAAAGATCAACCGGTAACCATTTCTTCGTTATATACGTATCAAAAGGCATCGAAGTGTTACTTTTGGATTTTACAGAAGGGTACCTTAAAAAGTACCATGAAGAATCAACAAAAGTATCCATTACATCTGTTTCCCTTATAGCTTCCGAACCACATTCAGGGCATTTTACTTTGTAAAATTCAGGGTGGTTGGCCAAAGGCCCCTTTCCAGTTCCCTCGGGCTTATAATCCTTTATCTCAGGAAGCTCTACAGGCAAAACTTCTTCAGGCCACCAACCGCCCGACTTCCAGTCGGAATTTCCAATTCTCAATTTCCAATTTCCAATTTTAGGGAAATTTCTAGCTTCCTCAGAACTAAACCAAGATTTGCCATCTTTTGCGCAGTTTTGACAATATATCATGGGGATGGGTGCACCCCAGTAACGTTGTCTACTTATTAACCAGTCCCTAAGATGATAGTTTTTACTCCTTTTTCCCCAATTTTTTTTCTCTAGATAATCCATCATTTTTTTCGTCGCTTTATGTATATCTAAACCATCCAGAAATTCAGAATTAATCATTTTTCCTTCTTCTTCCTGCGCTTGCTCAATTCTTGTTATTCGCGATTCGTCTTTGTCGGAACCGACAACAACCCTTTTTATTTCCAAACCAAATTCTTTGGCAAATTCAAAATCTCGCTTATCGTGTCCAGGAACCCCAACAACGGCCCCAGTTCCAACATCTGCTAACACAAAATCAGCAACCCAAACAGGCATCTTGTAATTATTAAGTTGATTTATCGCGAAAAGACCTGTAAAACACCCCGTTTTCTTCCTTCCTTCATAAATTCTGTCATCTTTTGATTTAGAAAGTGAGCTTTTGATATACTCTTCAAATTGTTGCTTAGTGTCTTCAACTATTAAATTTATTAAGTTTTTCTTTGCATACTCGGGAGAAACAACGACAAACGTAGCTCCAAAGTTGGTGTCTGGTCGACTTGTCCAAACATCCAGACTTACTCCTTTACCTTCAATTGGATACGATATTGTTATGCCCTCTTTCTTACCTATCCAATTTCTTTGTGCAATTTTTATTTTTTCCGGCCAATCTATTTTGCCTAAATTTTCCAAGAGTTTATCGGCATAATCAGTTATTCTTAAAAACCATTGCTCTAATTCTTTTTTCTCAACAACAGTTCCGCACCGTTCACAAACAAACATACCCTCTTTTGGCTTAGTGATTTTTCCCTGCGCGTCTTTAGGATCTTTACCAGCTTGCGCCGGAGTCATTACTTGTTCATCAGAAAGTACTGTTTTACAGGAAGGACACCAGTTTACCAGTGCGGCTTTTCTGTGTGCTAAACCAGATTTAAACAATTGCAAAAACAACCATTGTGTCCATTTGTAGTAGTCTAGCGAGGAGGTCGTTACCGTTCTTGTCCAATCATATGCATGTCCTAAAGAACGTAACTGCTGTTCATAGTGTTTTGTGGTTCGCTCCAGCATTTTTTGAGGGATCTCGCCAATTTTAATTGCATAGTTTTCGGAATGAATTCCAAACGAATCATATCCAATTGGTTGAAATACCGTATAACCATTCATTCTCGTATAACGACCATAAACGTCACTCCCCGTTGAAGCAAAAGCATGCCCTGCGTGTAAGCCCTCTGCAGAAGGGTATGGAAACATCCAAAGATTGTAAAACTTATTTTTTGCTAAAACTAATTCAACTTGGCTAAAAAGTTTTTGATCTTCCCATTCTTTCTGCCATTTAGATTCAACTGACTTGTGATCGTACGAACTACCTTTCATTAAAGCTAATTATATGACGTATTTTTGAAAGTCTCAAATTTACTAAATTTCCGCAAAATATTCAAATTGTATAAATATATGCAAGTATAAATCTAATATTTATAGGAATTATTCTACTGTAAAAAATTATATTCTAGAAGTCAAATAATTATACTTACTATATACTCCTACATATATCAGTTGAAGAAAATCAGATTTTTTTCAATATGCCAAAAAAACGGATTAAAAAAGAGCTGCTAAGTCTTAGCAGTCAGACAAGCGGACTGATGAATTTACTATAGAATATCCTGTAGTTGTTAAATTTGCAATCTTAAATTTCTGTTTTAAATTACTTTTTATATATTAAAATTCTCTAGTAGGCTCTCGGAATTATATAAATTAACCGCAAATATTTATTATGAAAACATTATTTTATATTTAAATTTTATAAGATATTTATATATATATGCAAAAATTTACATAGTTTTCGGTGCGATTCCTTCAACCCCAACATAAACTTCTACATTATTTTCGCGAACCCGCAGAAGCGCATTATCAAATGGAATATTCTTGCGCACCTTAGGTTTCTCTATAATTTCCAAACCCTTTGTAATAAGTGATATAAAGTTAGCATGCTGAGATAAAACGTCAAATTTCCCCTCTTCGTTAAACGAAGTGATAGATTCTACATTTCCCTCAAATATAACGCCTTCGCGTGAGGTTACCTTCAAATGAAATTTACTTTCATCCATTTTATTCAACTTTTATTTCGGAAATTGAACCAATAAACCTAAACTTTTCTTCGGGTATGTGGTCGAATTTACCCTCGATTATACCATTTAATTCCTCCACTGCAGTTCTTAGGGGCACAAATTTCCCCTGACTTTGCCTTTGAGCCTCAGCTACAAAAAAACTTTGTGTTAAAAAGTTTTTGATTTTTTTGGCACGCTTATAGACTAACTGGTCTTCGGCAGTCAACTCCGTCTCTCCTACAAGCGACACAATACGTTCCAGACTCTCGGCCTGCTTAAGAATCGATTTAGCACGAATGACAGACTCATAGTGAAAGTCACCTACTAGGTTTGGGTGCATTGAGTTACTAGTTGTTGCAAGAACATCAACCGCAGGTAAGTTACCTTCCTGATAAAGACTCCTGGAGAGAACAACAATTGAATCTAAATATGGAAATATTGACTGAACTCCATGGTCAAGTAAATCATCTGCAGGGACATATATTGCTTCAATCGTACTTATTACACCAGTTTTAGTTGGAATGAGTCTTTCATGGAAAGAAGCCATCTCGGACTCCAGTGTAGCCTGGTAACCGTCTTCCGAAGGTAAGTTACTTGTTAGAGTTGAAAGCTCGTTACCTGCCTGTGCAAAACGATATACGTTATCTATAAAAAATAAGACGTCTTTTTTTTCTTCATCTCGAAAATACTCTGCCAAAGTTGCCGCAGAATCTGCAGCCAAGAATCTTACGGCAGGATTTTCTCCCATCGGTCCGTATATCAAAGCTGAATTTCCCATAACGCTAGATTTCCTAAGGGAAGCCCATAACTCAAGTCCTTCTCTACTCCTCTCGCCGATTCCGGCAAACACAGAAACCGAACTCTCTTTAGCACGACCGACAATATTATGCAAAACCTCCGTGAGAAGTATAGTCTTTCCTACTCCGGCTCCCCCGAAAAGACCCAACTTCCCTCCTTTAATAAGCGGAGCAAAAAGATCAAGCACCTTTATCCCAGTTTCGTAAACTTCCTGCTTTGTTATAACGTTTCTTTTTAGCTTAACTTCTCGATGAATCGGAATTGCATTTACTTGGTCAACTTTACCCCCACCATCCAAAGGATCGCCGAAAATATCAACAACTCTTCCTAAAACGCTTTTACCTACAGGAAAAAGAATCTGACTTTCAGTATTGACCACATTTGCACCTCTAAAGAGTGAGTCTGTTGAAGACAAAACTAAACAATAAAATTTATTTGTTCCGCTTGATGAGTAGACCTCAAGTTTTACCTTTGGATCTGATTCTAAAACCAAAAGGTTATGTATGGCCGGCTTTCTGTGAGCAAATTCTACCTCAACCACCTGCCCACGAACACTTATAACCTTTCCTAGACTCTGCGGATCTGTAGACAACTGCGGCTTTAATATATTTTGATCCTGATTCATACTATTTGGTTATTGATTGATATTACTGGCACTAAAGCATTTAATTGTTTCTTATTCGTAACATTATGCATAGCTTTTAATTTTTGCAGGTTCAACTTTTTTAATCGCAAACTACTGTTGGTCGAAGCTCGATCCATTGCCAAAATTCTAGAAGCAAATTTAGCAAGCTGACTCTCTCTAATAGATTGGTCAAAAAGGGATGCGAATATTTGAGTTTCAAAAAACATCAAAATTTTTTCGACAGAAGGCTCAAAAATATAGTCCACTGTTGCCTTCTGGGTCTTTCCGGATATTGGAGTTCCGGCTGAAATACTAAAGGTTGTTACTTTCTGAGTGACCACTGACTGATATTTACCGTAGTAAACTCGTATTTCCTCATATGCAACAAGGTGCTTTATTGCCTCTGCTAGCTTTATAGAATCAATTCCGTAGTCGGGTAGTTCAAAATAGGTGTAGGGCTGATTAGGTTCCTCCTGGACGAAAAAGCTTCTGCCAAGTTTTCCGATAATCGTGACTTCGATATTTTCGGCTCTTACGTCCTCTATAAATTTCTTAAAAGTTTCGCGTACTACTTCGCCAAAAAAACCTGTATTTGCCGATACGAGAACTGCTACAGTTTTTCCGTTATGGGCTAGAAATGTTACTTTACCACCCTCTTTGATCTTACCTTTGTGAACTAGATCGCTTAATTTATGCGCATAACCGTTCAAAGTATCTCGAAAGATGCTTTCGATTGAAGATAGGAACTCTCTGTTTCTAAGAACAAAATCGCGTATTTTTCTCATCCGAATTGCCGCAATTTCCCCAAAAACCTCCGCCAATGTTTTTAAAGATAAAACCTGGTCAATTTCTTTTTCTATTTCCTTTTTGTAAGACATACCTTTAGTCTAGAAAAAACTAACCTGTGATTTTTGATGTCAGAAACTCGTTATTGCGTCTTATAAAGTTCACAAGGTCAGAAAAACTTTTTGACTGCGTTATCAAATCATCAACCTGCTTCTTAAATGAGCCTTCAGTGTTATAAGCCAAAACCAATCTTTCCATCTGACGACGTAAATCAGCTTCTTTTGTCTCACTCCAAACTCCCGCCCAGAGTCCTCCTAAGATAATCATATTTATTTCAAGTGGAATTGAGGCTGTAGGACTTTGGTTAAAAAATGAGTCGACTTTATTTCCAAGTGCCAAAATCTTTTTGGCAGTCTCTCCTACTTCAGCACCGAAATGCATAAATTGCTTCATTTTCTCGTAAGTAACCAAAAAACTAGAAAGCTCTCGAGAAAGATCCCTTTGAAGATCTGTTTGGGTTTGATGACCAACTCTAGTAACCGACAAAAAAGGATTCACGGAAGGTCTTTTTCCTTGGTTATAAAGCTCTATATCGAAAAATATATGGCCGTCGGTCATTGCCATTAAATTTGTTTGAATATATCCAGACAGATCGCCCAAGATTGACTCCGCAACAGGTAATGCGGTAATAGATCCCTTTTTAAAGTTCCCAGCCCGTTCAATAAGACGTGCATGAACATAAAAAATGTCTCCAGGATATGACGCACGCCCAGGAAAACGTTTTGCTAAAAGTGAAATCTCACGGTAGTTTCTGGCATGAGTCGTCATATCATCAAGTATGAGTAGCACATCTAATCCCTTGTCTCTAAAATATTCTGCAATGGTCATCGCCGTATAAGGGGTCTGAAATACTACACCTGCAGGGTCAGATGAGCTGGAAGCAACAAGAACTGTATTCTTCTTTATACCCGTTTCAGCAAAAAATTCAGACATCTTTTTAATATCAAATTGCTTTTGTCCTATCTGTGCATAGATGCAAATGCTTCCTAGCTTTGCCTGAGTTACCATACTTTGGAGCAAAAAATCTGTTTTTCCAGTTTTTCTATCACCTATAACAAGCTCGCGTTGGCCGCATCCTAAAGGAACAACCAGATCAACTAAGGTGACTCCCGTAATAAGAGGCTTTTGAACTTCAACTCTTTCGACAATTTTTGGAGGCGCTATGTCAACAGTTCTCACATCTTCAGTATCTGTCAGCTTTGCCCCATCAAGTGGATTGCCCAAGGGATCTATAACCCGCCCAAGAAGACCGACTCCAACTGGGATTTGCATCCTAGTATCTGTTCTAACGAGCTTGCTGCCTACTTTTAAATTTGCCCTTGTCAATAATAAAACTTCAATTTTCTCAGGTGTCAGAGAAAAAACTTGTCCTAAATCTCCTGATTCAAAAAGAACCAACTCTCCAGGATGAACACGCGGAAGACCGGATGCATAGATAAGTGAATGCATTAGCTCTTCAACGAAGCCGATTTCTCCTAAACTATCAAGATAATAGTTAAAATCTTTCATTAGTTTTTGATTGACTTTAATATTTGTTCACGAGTATTTTCAAACTCTTTTTCAAAAATCCTCTTGAATGAGAAGTCTCGAAACTCTCCGTTATATATAATCTGAACTCCACCGATAAGGTGTGGATCATATGCCACACTAATAATTACATCCTCTCTTACGGAGGTTCTTATAACGCCACCAAATCGATTTAAAGCGTCTTCTGAGGGTTCAAACGCAAGTGTTATATATACTTTGGAAAGGCCCTCTATTTTTTGCTTCAAATTAAGAAGTAAATTTCGTCTGTTAGCACCTTCTTTTGAAAATTCCTCTCGTAAAAGCGGATATAACCAAGCTCGGGCGGAAGTTTTCAAAGTTGACTCAAATCCTAGACCCTTATCTTGATAAAGACTGGAAAGTAAAACATCAATCTCTTCTAAGATTTTTTCCTGATCATCTACTGTTCGAATTTTGGATAGAATCTGATCAAACATGGTAATAAATTGATCTAATTAACCTAATTTTTGAGAAATTGGTACTTGGGTTTTAGTTAGAAATTAGAGCAATTAGAATAATTAGAAATTTAGTTCTGTTTTTTATTCTCAGTATTAGTGCCAAACACTCCTTGTCTTTTTGCTTCTTCTAAGGCCTTTAAAACCAACTTTTCGTGCTCTTCTTGACTAATCTCTTTTGCTAGAACCTTCCTTGCTACTTCTTTAAGAATCATTACAATCGACTCATCAATTTCTCGCATTCTTACGTTTTTATAATTTTCAACTTCCATCTCAGCCTTTTTATAAGCATCGGTAACCAGATTCTTGGCTTCATCAGCGGCTTTTTGAACCTGTCCAGAAAGTAACGTCCGAATTGCACTAATCTCAGAAAGTAAGACTTTCTTTGAATCTTCTGGTATAGTTTGTATCGTTTTGATTATGTTATCTTGAGTTACAAGTAAAATTTGCTCATATTTTTTTGCATAGATTTGGCTCGCTCTTTGCAGCTCTTTTGCTACCAAATTCTGATTAATATCAAGGAAGTTTCCGGCTTTTGAGATAGTTTCTCTTGCATCATACTGCGCATTCTCCAGAATTCTTTGTGCTTTTTCTTGAGCCTGACGTATGATAGTTTGGGGATCAACACCTTCAGTTCCAACCTCTTTCAAATCAAGATATTTCCCAACCATACGAAGGTAGGCTAAAACTACTCCAATTAGAAGAATAATTAGAGCAATTGCTATTAAGATAATTATGTAAAAACTTGTTTGCTCTATAATCATAGTAATTTTCAGTTATCCGTTTTCTGTGTTCAGTTTTCAGTTACAGGTTTATCTGTTCTCTGTATTTCTGTTTCTGACAGCCGGACAAGTGATTTACCCTCTAAGAGGTTCCTTCCTGTCATTTCATCCGGCTTTGCAATTCCCATCAATGCCAAAATTGTAGGCGAAACGTCTGCTAAACCACCTCTTCCTAAAATAAAGTTGGTTGGCATATTTTTTCCAACGATAAGGATCGGGACAGGATTATTGGAGTGGTCTGTATTCACTGTTCCGGCTGAAGAAGTATAAAAATAGGTTGCGGTAGGAAATGTAAGCAATTCTTCCGCGTTTCCGTGGTCAGCTGTAATTACTATGAATCCGTCAACCTCTAAAACTTCCCGGACTAGCTCGTCTAAATATCTGTCAACTGATTCAATCGCAAGTATACTTGCTTGCAAATTTCCGGTGTGAGCAACCATATCCGGATTTGCAAAATTAATAACAACAAAATGGAAAGCATCGCGTCTGATGCGCTTTCTGAATTCTTTTACTAATTTAGGCAAAGACATTTCGGGCTTCTTATCGTAAGTATCAACTTTGGGAGAAGATACAACAGCTTCTTCTTCGCCAGAAAATGCATTTTCCTGCAAACCATTAAAATAATAAGTTACAAAACGCTCTTTCTCGCTCTCGGCCATATGCAGCTGCTTAAGTCCCAAATCCGAAAGAACTTTACCTAAAGGCAAATTCACAGTTTCTGGAGCAAAGGCCACAGCTGAAACCGGAATATTTTGGTGATATTGTGTCATAGTTACAAAAAAAAGATTTTGGACTACCTTACCTCTGGTGAATGTTGTACCAAATTCTACTTTACCTTCCTCTCTACTTGTTTCGGGGTTGTAGCCAAAATCAAAAGCCTTAAGGTTTTCAAAATTAGGCAATGTAAATGCCATGGTAAGCTGCCTAGGTCGATCAATTCTATAATTAAAAAAGATAACTGCATCTTTATCGCTAATAAGACCCAAGGGTCCACTCTTGTCAGCGATAATCGTTGGCTCGATAAACTCATCGGTTTGTCCACGCAAGTAGGCTCCTTTTATTGCGTCGGAAGCGGAAAAGGTTTGTATAGCGGCTCCTTCCACTAATGCTTTATAGGTTCTGGCCGTTCTATCCCAACGTCTATCCCGATCCATAGCATAATAACGCCCCGATATAGAGGCAATTTTTCCTAATTTAAGAAGGCTCAGATGATGTTCGAGCTCTAGTATAATTTCTACAGCTTCCTTGGGAGGAGCATCTCTTCCGTCAGTAAAGACATGAAGGTAAACCTCCCGAATTTCCTCTTTCTTACAAAATTGTAAAAGTGAATACAAGTGTCCCAAGGAGGAATGAACATTACCACTACTTGCCAAACCCATTATGTGAAGTTTAGAGTTATTTTGTTTAACATGAGCCGCTGCAGATAAGAACGCTTTGTTTTCAAAAAAAGAACCTTTTTCTATTGCAACGTTAATGCGTTTAAGATCCTGTAGGATAACGCGTCCTGCACCAAGTGTTAAGTGGCCTACTTCGGTGTTGCCTACCTCATTTGCAGGCAAACCAACTGATTCGCCTGATGCTATCAATTCACCATGAGGATAGTTTTTGATTAATCTCTCCCAGTTGGGAGTTTTTGCAAGTGTAATTGCATTTCCCGCGGAAGGAGGTGCAATACCAAACCCATCCAAAACCACAAGGACCGTTGGTTTAATTGTATTTTTCTTTTTGCCAAGAAAGGGCAGGTTGAACATAATTTAGAAAATTAGAATAAGGTAGGCAAGACCTAACCCCACCATTACTATAACAATTGTTAACGTAATATTTAAAAATACTGTTAACTGTATCACTTTTTTAGCTAGAGGGTTCCTACCGATTGCTTCAATACCCGCTCTTGAGGCTCGCCCGAAATATATCATTCCCAAAGTGAATGATATGAGTACAATTGCAACAGCCAAGATATATCTTAAAGACTCAACCGGATCGAATACTGGAACAGCGAGACCCTCGCGTATAAATTGTAAAAGGTTTCCGCGAGAACCTGTAAGAGAACCTGTAGGATGTATATTCACCATCACCTGTATCCTACCTATAGCATTCGTGTCCCCCGACTCATAGTTTTCCAAGGCCATTCCCAAAACGTACCCATTTCTATCAGCCTTCACCCCAATCCCGGAACGCTGAGAAGTTGTAATAAAATCACCTTCAGATATGTCTCCATTTGCACTTGAAACTCTAACCGTAGACACTCCTGATGAAATTACTAGTCTTGAATTTTGCAAATCTTCATCTTCAATTGCAGCCGCAGGACTATCACTAATTACACCATAAATTGCAGTATCGTACTCCTTATTGCATCGCGCATTTCCAGATTGATACGTACAAATAATGTCACCGTCTTGTGCATCAGGATCAGTCACAGGAGTGGATACGGCTATTCCGGAAGATGTTATCTGTGCAGAAGATAATTTAACTGAAAAGAGTAAAATAAATAAAGATAATAAAAGACAGGTTCTGAGCTTCATATTACGATCATAAGTTTAATCTAAAAAAGTGAATATTATTACTTTTTATACTAGAGATATAAATTCTAAAAATCAATAGGTTTGTTTTTTTAAAAAATACAAACCGATGATATAAAATATTGTTTTAACTCAAACAGAATTATTGTCCATTAAATTTATTGATATAAGATTACATAGATTTGTTTATATTTTAAAAGATTTCCTAAATAATCTCCGCAATTAAAAGCATAGTAAAAATTTACTTACTATATTCTCCGCTTTTTACCGCAAAATAATAATATATTCTTTTTTTTCGTTCTCCAATTTGCTTGCGTTTATTTTACGGAAATATTAAGTGTTTGCTTTTTATACCTAATTGTAGAGGTCTGAAGCTAAATTCTTAGATTCTAATAAAACGGGGTACCAGATAACTTAGAATACTGGAGTATCCGAAACTAAATAAACCCTACAATTACAGGTTTCAGGCTTTCTGGTCACCTGGATTTCTGATTCCCTAAGTTCTCCTAGTTTTCTGAGTATTCTGGTTCTCTGACAACTATATATAAAAGAAAAAATCTACTTGACAAAGTAACCCTAAATGTGTGGTAATGAATATACCCATTTTGAATCTAATTGTCCAATATCCATGTCCAAAATTTAAATACCCAAATAAAATATAAAATGTCTGCCCAAAATCTTCTAACCATAAAACAAGCTTCTGAATACCTTTCGGTATCAGGAAAGACCCTTAGACGATGGGAGAAAAGTGGAAGGTTGTCAGCAATAAGAACATCAGGTGGTCACCGACGTTACCTACTTCCCTATCTAAAAGAATTTAAAAAGAATTCTCTAAAAAGAAAGTCTGCCTTAGATTATTCGCGCCTTTTTCCGTTGGATGCGGAGATAAAAATACCACCAGAGTCAACAGAAACTTTGACCCCTAAAACTCTAGAGACAAATACCCAAAAGGAAAGCTTCAGCCTTTCCCCTATTTACAAATCGATACCGAAATCCTCTAAAAAAATATTTTTGACTTTTACAACTTTTGGATTAATTCTTTTGCTTTTGAATCCTCTGACCAAAGTAATCTCGAACACAAATATTAAACTTCCTGAACCTGTTAACAGTATTAAAGAAAGAATCTCTTTATTTTTACCTTCAGAAAAAACCGAAAAGAGTGGAATTGACCAGTTGAAAGAAGAGATACAAGATAAGGAGGCTGTGGTTCTCGCCGCAACTTCCTTCCAAAATATTTCATTCAAAGTTTTTATAGAAAGCGAATTTCAAGAAGACGCGAGCTTTTTGGGAAACATAGACGCAAACGGAGGTGATATCACCAGTACTTCAACTGACTTTAATTTTGTCAATTCAGGTGTAAGTACACTTAATATTGGGGGTGCTGCAACTGACATCACAATCGGAGCAACATCCGGAACTACTACTATAGAAAACTCAATCGATGTAAATGGAAATACGAACGACATTGCAGGAACATTAAATCTATCTGGTAACACACTTTCCTCGGGAGATGATTTGACAATTGATCCTGGTGGTGGCGGGGTAAAAATAGGTACTGGAACACAAAGCACCATTGACCTATTAGGAGATGATCTTTTTGTTACTGGCGACCTGGAGTTAGACGGCTCCCTTGTTGTAGGAAGCGATTCCGTAAATGACTTAACCGGAACTGGTCTACAGGTTTCTTCAGGTAGTTTGCAAACCACCCTCGGAACTTCCATAGAGTCTTCAGAAATAATAGACGATACAATCAAAGAAGTAGATCTAAATGTATCAAACTCCCCTACTAATGCATATGTATTAACTTACAATTCGTCAACCAGCGGTTTTACCTGGGCAGTAGATCAAACTGGTGGGACCAACCTCTGGACAGATGGAGGAGCTATCACCTATTTAACTTCTACAACAGACGATTTAGCTTTTGGTGGAACAGATTCTACTGCGCCATTTTTCTTTGATGTTTCAACTGGGAATCTAACTTTAGATTCTTTAACAACAGATTCAGGCGGGGTAACAATCGCCTCTGGTCAGGATTTAACTATTGGTACAATTGGACTTAATGATACCGGGACGGGACCAACTAACTCCGGGGCATCACTAGTCGGAACCTTTGATGAGTTTGCAAATTCCAGCTCTTCAAATGTACAGGACGTTTTGGATGATTTAGATGCCGCAATCGGTTCCGGTGCTTCAAAATGGACACAAGATACAGGTTTTGTTTACTTAACAAATACGACCGACAGTGTTACCGTTGGAGGTACAACTGAACTTGGAAAGTTGGCAGTTGACGGTGATGCAAATGAAATCCAGCTTCTAGTTCAAGGAAATTCTACTCAGAGCACAAACCTAGTGGTCTTTGAAAACTCAACTGGAACCGATCTTTTAACTGTCGATAATTCAGGAAATCTAACCCTTGCCGGAAGTATAACTGTTAACTCCGAAGCAATCTCCGACTTTTCAGGTAATGGATTACAAGTTTCATCGGGATTATTAACTATAGATTTAACATCAGCAACTGATGCGCTTTCATCCACAACCTCATCTTCGTCAGGACTTGAGGTCTTATCCTCGGGCTTAACTTTACTTCAGGGTTGTGCAACAGGACAAATTCTTAAATGGAATGAGACTACTGATTTGTGGGAATGTAGCAACGACACAGGAGCAACTAGCGCAATAATAAACGTCGAAACTAATGATACACCTATCGGTACAAATGTAGACACTCTAGATTTCAGTACCGATTTTACTCTTACCGCATCTCCTACTAACGAAATAAATATCTCGGTTGCGGACGATATTCTCGACTTTACAGAATTCCAGGATACACTTGATTTAGATGCTGCCACAGAAGTTAACCTAGGGGCCAATAACTTTACCTTTGACCTGGATGGTACAGGAGATTTTGTTTTGCAAGACACCGGGACTCCTTTTGCTACTTTTTCGGATGATTCTTCTATAAGTTTCTCTCCCCAATCGACTGCAGATATTACATTTACAACAGATGCTGATAGCACCTTTGTAATATCCGGTTTATCCTCTTCGACGGGCAACGGTCTTTGTATAGACGGAAGTAATAATGTAGTGGTGTGTTCAGCAGGAAGTGGATCCGACGTCTGGACCCTTTCAGGTTCTGTAATATACCCTGATGCTGCTACATACAATGTACTTGTTGGTTCAACAACAGCGGGCGACTCTATTGGCAATCTTACAGTAACTGGAACGGAGGGTGGAAAAGCTCTTGTCGTATTAGATGATACTGGTACTGATCAAAATATCCTCTCAGCTAGTGCTTCGGGAACTACTGTCATGAATTTAGACAGAAGCGGCAATCTTTCGGCAGACGGCGTGTTTTCTTTTGGTGACTCTTCTCCTGATGGCAATGCATACAATACCATAGGAACAGGAGATGCAGGTGGTGCTGCAATCGGAGACGGATCTGATCTTTACATTACAGATTCATTGGAGGTCGACGGGACAACATATCTTGACGGTGCACTTGACAGCAATGGCGATGTAACAATTGCCGATACCAATATAGCCTTTGACGGTGCAAGTACAACATTTACTACTACTGGAGCATTTACTTTAACACCAGGTGGTGCAATGATCTTCGGCGACGGCGGCGATTCATTTGCAGTTGATACAACCGAATTTGATGTAAGTGGTACAACGGGTGCAATAACTATTAATGACGATGGGAACTTGGGTAATATTTCAATTGAAGGAACCATCCTTGATATTAATTCATTGGATTTTGTGGGCGTCGGGTCAATAACAACGGGCGGAACAACAGATCTGACTTTTAATCCAACTGGCGGCAATGTAATCATTGCAGATGGTGATGTACTGGATGTATATGGGACTACCATAGGCTTAAATAATGACGCCAATGCCTTTAATCTCCTCGGGGTTGCAGCAGCAGGTGGAACTGCCGGCGAAGACCTTTTCTGGGGCGACAGACTTTTGTGTGACAAAGACCAGGCAAACTGCGGCTGGATAACAACAGGCGGCTCGGGTGAAAGCAAATGGACAGAAGCCAATAGCCTCCTCTACCCGAATAATGGTGCTACTCTTTTGGGAGTTGGCATCGGAACCGTTACCGAATCTGCTATTCATGGATTATTCACTGTAACAGGAACCCGTGCAGGCAGGGCTCTGGCAATATTCAACGACACCGGAACCAACCAGAATATCCTCTCAGCTAGTGCTTCGGGAACTACTGTATTTAATTTAACAAGGAATGGACTCATTCAAGCTGCTGATTTGACACTGGGATACAACGATGCATCAGCGTTAATCACAACATCAGATGCGGAAACATTAACAATAGACCCAACTGGTGCAGGAGCAATTGCATTAGGAAGTGCCGACGTAACTTCAATAACTGCCGATGCCGTTGCTATATCACTTGATGCAACTTCCGCTTCTAACTTCACAGTTACAGGCTCTGGGCAAAGTCTTACTCTGTCAGCAGCAGGAGGTGGAGCACAAGAAATTGCAATGTCTTCAGCAGGAACCGGAGCGTCAGCTCTTAATCTTGATGCAACAGCTGGAGGCTTTACTCTTGATGCATTAACATCCTTATCGATTGACGTAACAGGAGCAACGGGAGCAAGCAATATTTCTGTTGCTGCAGACGCCGATGCGGAAGATCTAACTATTGCAGTAACAGGTTCAGCGGGAGATTTAATTCTCTCTTCAGCAGATACACTACTAGTTGATGCTACGGGAGTATTGGAACTTAATTCATCTGCCGGAGTAATTTCAATAGGTAATGATGCTATTGCTCAAAATATAAATATCGGCACAGCAGGAGCAAGAGCTTTATCACTTGGATCTGCTAGTGCGACTCAGTTTACTTTTACAACAGACGATAACTCTGATAGTGACTTTTCTTTTACCGGCGGTGCGACTTTCAACGACGACGTAACGCTTACCTTAACCGAGACAGAAAATCTAGCAATTACCAATACCATAACTGGATCAAATAGTGTTGAGATGATCAACGTTAAATTGACTAATGCAAGCTCGGGAGGAACTCAAAAGGGTATTACTGTTTACAATTTTGACGATGCTGCTAACGGACTTACAGAAAATCTTATTTATCTCGCAAATCTTGAAACCACTGGCAACACAATTTCTAATTATTTAGAAATTACCGCGACTGCGACCGACACTTCAACCACTGCAATAAACGTATCAGACCCAGAACTTTTCAATGGCATTAGTTTGGGTGATAATTTTATTGTAATATCCGGTGATAGCATTAACGACTTCAATGGAAGTGGTCTGGAGGTAGCGTCCAACGTATTACAAGTCGACCTTGATACAACTGCTGCCGACGGTTCAACAACTTCATCTACATCAGGATTGGAATTCGACGGAAATGGTGAGCTAACCCTAATTCGAGGATGTGCAGCAGGAGGTATTTTAGAATGGGATAACACAAATTTTGAATGGGACTGTGGAACGGACGATACGGGTAGTGGAACAAATTACTGGCAATTGGGAAGCAGTGTTATGCTTTCTCCTGGAAACTCCACATGGGACTTATTGGTCGGTGGAACAGCAACCGCTTCTGCAAGCTTCCAAGCTTATGGAATTGAAACCGCCGCAGGTGGAGTTGCCGATATAACTTCTGATGTAACAACAACAGGCGATGTATTTGGTATAACATCCTCCACTTTAACGACAGGTACACTGCTTAATCTTAATACGGGAAGTTCTAATACCTGGACAACCGGATCGCTTCTTAAAGTTAATTCAACGGCTACTTCGTTAACCTCAGGAAACTTGGGACTTTTTGACTGGTCTCCAACAACATGGGCAACGGCAAGCGGTGATTTGGTCAAAGTAAACATTGGTCAATATGGAGACCTAACCGGAAATCTTTTTGCGCTTTACGATAATTCATCTGAGCTTTTCAGCGTTGATACAGCCAAAATAACCTCCGCGCTCCCCCACGAATTCACAGCCGCAGGAGATGTCTCAATAGCATATGATTTAATTTTTACTAATCAAACCGCATCAACAATTGACAGCTACGGTCCTTTGACCGTTCGTGCCGGTGAATCTTTTGAAAGTAATAACCTTACACTTAAAACTTACAATTCGGGTGACATAGTCTTTGACCTTCCCGCAACGGGTCAAATGATAGTCCAAGGTGCTTTTGCGCTGGATTCACAACAAACACTTGGCGATAGTGTTACCCCATCTGTCGCGGGAGGGTCACACTTCTTGGAAAACAATAGTACCAATAGATTAGTTACAAACTTCACAAATGGTACAGCGGGGCAAATTATATATATAGAGATATCCACTGCTGCAAATTTTGACCTTGACTGTACTTCTTCAAATATAAATTGTGGAACGACCGACATTACTGCCTTTGCCACAGGAGACCAGTTATTTTTAATATACGACGGTACAAACTGGAATTTACTCGGATGGATGGATGCCTCAGCAAACAACAGCGACAATACCGATGGGGTTGATATTGCTGAGTTTTTCCCCAGCATCCAGTCTCTTTCACCTGGAGAGGTAGTCAAAGTTGATCCTGAAAATCCCGAACACGTCATAAAAAGCGCTTCAGCCTATGAATCAAGAGTTGTTGGAGTTGTATCAACTAATCCCGGAATTGTACTTGGAGAGGCCCCAGGATACCCCATTGCTCTTGCAGGTCGCGTACCGGTTAAAATCTCTCAAAATTCTGGTCCAATTATTCCTGGGGATTATTTAACAACAAGTCCGGAACCTGGCCTTGCAATGAAATCCCAAAGTAATGGAAGAGTCATAGGTCAGGCCCTTGAACCATGGAGCCCAGGATCAGGAAAAGATTTAATAACTGTATTTATTAATAACTCTTGGTTTGAACCACTAGGGACTCTCACTGATTCCGGAGATATAAAACTTGCTGAGGATATGCAAAATGAAGGCTACCAAAAGCTTATTGACAAAGATGGAAATTTAATTGATAAACTCTCCGGTCTTACAAAAATAATTACTGATGGATTTACCGCCTTCCAAGGTACAGTTGACAGAATGCTGGTAAAAGTAGGTTTGGTTTCTCCCCAAGTACTAACTAAAGAAATAAAACCTTTGGATGGAGAAAAAGATATTGCAATTCAAATTGGTGATCCAAATCAACCATCGTTTGGAAAGTTACTTCTCAAAAACTCTAGTGGAAAAACGGTTGCTTCGGTAGATGAAATCGGAAATGTTTACACTGAGGGTGATATTAGCGCCCGAAGCGCAACTTTCTCGGGAAAGTTAGCAAGCGATAGTCTGAAAACAAATGAGGCCTCAATCGCAGGCGAACTACGAGTTGGAAAAGTAATTGCTGACGAGGTTGTCTCTCAAAACTCCCTAACTCGAGAAGAAATTGAAGGACTTTTAGCCGAAGTAGAAGCAAATCAAACTCTTCTTGCGGAATCTCAAAGTTGGCCGACATCAGCAACAGGTAGTGCATCCCTAAATGAGCTCGCGCTGGAAAATCTTTATGTTACCAATACAGCCGCAATTGATTCTCTCTCAGTTACGCATTCTATAGTAGTTGGTTCTGATTTAGTAATTCAATCTTCCCTAGATACTAGCTACCAGCTACTTGCTACCAATATTGACACCATAAATGCTCCCCTATCAATACAATCTTCTGCTTCACAACCTCTTTACTTAATGGCAGGTTTAGTCCAGATTGACACACTTGGAAATATACAAATTGCAGGAGATGTCACAATCGGCGGTACACTTTCTGCAAAGAGTTTAAGGCTTGATGCCGACAGTGAGAATTTGACAAATTTCGGAAAGTTATTGAGTGTAACAAATAGCTTAGGTGACGAGGTCGCATCAGTCTCAGCTACTGGTTCTGCAGAGTTTAAAGGAGTAACCACCGATAGACTTACAATAAAAGATGATCCAAATGCAACTTCCTCCGCTATATTGTCTGATATGATCTATCATAGTGAGGCCTCAGCGGGCATCGCCAAAGTTCCTTCCAGATCAAGTGTTGTAACAATAAAAAATCCAAACGTTAAATCAAATTCTTTGGTGTTTGTTACTCCCACTTCCCCAACTCAGAATAACGTGCTTTATATAAAAGAGCAGAAAGATGGAGAGATTGTAGTCGGCTTTGACTTACCAACAGTAACTGACGTGACTTTCAACTGGTGGATAGTGGATCTTACCGCATCGCGGTAAAACAAATATGTCGTATATGACTTATAAGACTTATACCAAGAAATTTATTCGCAACTTTAATTTTTCAAATCCCAACTGGGAAAACCTTCCTAATGGTTTTCCAAACCTTGGCAAGCAAGGACTCACAAGACAAGAAGGCTGCCTTTTGGACGCAATAAAACTTGCCTGGATGACGGGAGAACTCGAAGGAAGAAAAAGTCTCCTTCTAAATACGACCCGTGTCTTCCTCTTAGTTTCCGCAATTGTGGTAATTGGCACATTGGGCTTACAGCTTTTGCGAAGTCCAGAAAATACATTCACAACAGTGAATGCTGCGACAATTAAAGTTGACGACGTTATTCAAAGCACAATGAGTGCAATACTTAAAAGATAAGCGGAGCTTGGCACTGCTTCGCATTGTGAGACAAATATGACATATAAGACTTATACGACAAATACAAAACTCATTCCTCCTCACGGAGGGTATAAGAACCTGGAAGCTTACAAAACAGCTGTCATTATTTCTGACGGTACGGAGTACTTTTGCAGAAAGTGGATAAAAGATCTGAAACTTGTTAGCCAGATGAATGGCGCTGCCAGAAGCGGAAAACAATGCATTGCAGAAGGTAGTCTAAACTCGGGCACCTCAAAGAAACTCGAACTCAAATTGGTAGGAAGTGCTCGAGGGAGCTATGGGGAACTACTCGAAGACTTCGAGGATTTTCTGCGCCAGAGAGGACTCCGAATCTGGGGGAAAGATAACCCACGAGTCATCGCTATCCGAAGGATCGCTTATATGTCCCATAAGTCGTATATGACTTATAAGACCTATATCGAAAGCGAAGATCCGGAGACTGCCGTCAATACGCTTATCTGTCTCATCCATCAAGAAAACTTCCTTCTCGACCAACTCTTGCGTACACTCGAAAAGGATTTCCTTGAGAAGGGTGGCTTCACCGAGCGACTCTATAACTCTCGAAAGGAGGCGAAAAAATGATAAGTCGCATACGACATATAAGACTTATACGCTGGCTTACCGCCACCCGCCGCCGCAAGGCATTATCCGTCTTATTAGTCATATTGGTCCTATTAACTTCCCTCAGGCTTTTCTTCTTCCCTGTCAAGGAAGTTCAAGCTGCAGATATTTATATTGGCTTTGACGAAGGCTATGGAGCCTCAGCCAGCGATACCAACTCAACCGTAACCGCAGGAACAATAACCAATGCCGTTTGGAAAACAGAAGATCTTTGTAAATTTGGCAAATGTCTTTATTTTGACGGAACAGGAGATTATGTTTCCTACTCCGATAGTGCAAGCCTCGATATGGCAGCAAGTGACACCGTAACTGTCGAACTGTGGTTCAGAACTCCTGATATTACAAGCGGTACCAGAACTTTGATCTCAAAAGAGGAGGCAACAGGTGCTGATGGTGGCTACAAAATAACAATGAACTCATCGGGTCAAATTGTATTTGGAATTGATAATAATAATACTTCATTCCCGTCCGATTCAGTTACAAGTGCTTCTGCCTACGATGATAACAAGTGGCATCATCTTGCTGCAGTTAAAAATGGTACTTCCTCAATTACACTATATATAAATGCTATATCGGTAGGAACTGATGCATCTTTGGCAGGAACAGATGCCTCAAATGATGATAATTTCTACATAGGTATATATAACGCTGCGAGCGACGGATGGAGTGGATTTATTGATGAAGTTAAAGTATTAAGAACCGCAAGAACAGCAACAGAAATCAAAGCAGACTATGTCGGTGAAACTCCCTCTAGGGGAACCTCCGCCTCATTCGGACCTGATCAATCCTACCTCTCTGATGGCCTTGTTGGTTATTGGAAATTAGATGAAACTAGCGGCAATGCAACCGATTCGTCCGGAAATGGAATCACTTTAACTAATAACGGTACAACTACTTTTGTGGGGGCAAAATTTGGCAGAGGCTCTGAGCACGTTCCTGCATCAACCCAATACTTTTCAACCGCAACCACTATTCAGGGCGCCAAATCCGTTTCTTTCTGGGTAAACCCCGATAGCACTACAAACTATTACCTTAGCTTACATAGCGGTGCACATGTGACTTCTTCATCAGGTATACTCTCCGCAACCGGTTTCACAAATCCTAAGATTTACGTAAACGGAGTTGAATCAAGCACAATCGCCCAGGATACCTGGCAACTCGTTACGGTTTCTTCAAGTCAAGCAATTACTGCAAATCAAATCTATATTGGAAGGCAGGGAAGCAACTACTTTGATGGGACGATGGATGAAGTCAGAGTCTACAACCGCGTCTTGCAACCCGTGGAAGTCGAGAGACTCTATAACTGGGCTCAGGGACCTGTTAGTTATTGGAAGCTGGACGAAAACACAGGAACTGCCGCTAATGATTCCGGAGAAAAAGATAATACCGGTACTCTCACGGGCGGGCCTGTCTGGGCACCAGGGAAAATCGGCAGCGGACTTTCTACAATTGCGACAAGTTATGTCAATGTTCCCGATCCGGGAGACGGGTCTTTAGATTTTGCCGGTACTGACGATTTTACTTTAGAAGCTTGGGTAAAATCAGACAATGCAGCTACAAGCCAACTTATTATTTGGAAAGATTTAGCAGGGACCACACCCGGATACCGGATGCGTTTCACTTCAACAGGGAAGTTAGGTTGCGATCTTTCTGATAGTGCTGCAGGAACCGATACCTTCGGCAGTAATGCTACCATCGCGGATGGCAATTGGCATTTCGTCACATGCGTTTATAATGGAAGTGCTGCTACTCCAACTATTTCCCATTATATCGACGGGGTGTTTGACAAAGTAACAAATCAAACCCATACGGGCGATCACTCCAATGCTACGGCATTCCATATAAGCGATAATTCTAACGGTATTATTGGTCAAGTGGACAACGTACTGGTATATCGTTACGCTCGCACCTCTGCCCAAATCATCGAAGACATGAATGCCGGGCACCCGGCTCCTGGGTCCCCCGTTGGCAGTGCCGTAGCCCATTGGAAATTTGACGAAGGATATGGTACAACCGTCAACGATTCATCCGGAAATACAAATAGTTTAACCCAACTTACTCAAAGGTGGACCAACTCAGGTAAGTATGGGAAAGCTTGGGACGGTAATGGAAATGTATGGTTGTCAAGAGCGGATGATTCCGATTTTGACTTTACGGCTTCTCAGGATTTTTCAATAAGTCTTTGGTTTAAATCAGACAGTACAACTAATCCCTCAGCCGGTAATGAGTACCTTATCGATAAAGAAACCGGAACCGGCTATGCCATATATGCAACCCAAACCAATGGTTATATTACTTTCGGAATTGATTCAGACGGCACTTGGACACCCGCAGATACAGCCGGCAACACAACGGACTACTATGACAATACCTGGCATCACGCTGTTGCCGTCAAAACAGGTACTTCAAAAATCGAGTTATTCATCGATGGCCAATTAGTTGGCTTCGATGCCAATTTAGCAGCTACCGGAGACTTATCAAATTCAGACGTTATAGTTGTTGGTGCACAAGATGCATCAGCCGGAGGAACGGATGAATTTATTGGTGATATTGACGAGGTTCAAATATTCCGCTCAGCATTAACTTCCGATCAAGTAAGAGTTCTATATAACCAAAGCTCAAGTGCTGTTTGGGGAGCAACATCAACAGACTCAAGCAGTAATGCAACCTGGTCATCATCAAACGAGTATTGTACTCCCGGACAAAGTTCAGCTTGCACTGCACCTATCGCTCATTATAAATTTGACGAAAATACCGGCACAACCGATGTTAATGATTCTTCGGGTAACAGTAACATCGGAACAATGAATGGCAGTATGACCAATAGTGATTGGGTACCCGGTAAGTTTGGAAGTGCGTTAGATTTTGATGGATCTGACGACTATATATCCCTAGGCACACCGTCTTCTCTTAACACTCAATATATAACCATTGAAGCTTGGGTTGATCTGAATAATCCAGGGGATGGTGTCTCTCACGAATTTTACAATCGGATGAATTCTTCAAACGCGGGCACTACCTTATTAAGAAAGCGAAATTCTGATAACAAATATGTGTTCCAAATCAGGCTAGATGGGACAGAGTCAACGGTTCGGGTAATTGCGTCTAATACTGCAGCTACCTCCGGTTGGCATCATGTCGCGGGAACTTATGACGGCAGCATCCTCAAAATGTACGTGGATGGCGTATTACAGACAGATACTCTGACTATATCAGGCACTATCGATATCGATACTCTCAACTCAATCGACCTGGCCAGACATCCAACACCAACCAATTACTTAGGCGGCAAATTGGATGATGTTCGAATTTATAACTACGCCCGCACTCAACCTCAGATCTCTTGGGAATATAATCGCGGTGCTCCACAAGGATGGTGGAAAATGGATGAAAATACCGGCTCAACCACTAATGATTCAAGTGGAAACGCTTACCATTCACAAACATTTAACGGCAATACCACTTGGACTACCGGAAAACGTAACACTGGGCTTACTTTTGACGGAACCGACGACAATGTCAGAATTACCGAAGGATCGGGAATCGATTTGGGAGAAACAACTCATAGCTATTCGGTCAGTGCCTGGTTCAAAACCACGACCAACTATACTACTAACTCCGGTACAATTGTGGCCAAAGCTGCTGGTATCGGGGTCTATCCTTTTAATCTCGAGGTAAATACCTCCGAACAACCCTGTATACTCATGAACGATGGTGCTGCCCGGACTCTTTGTGGAACGTCAACTGTTAACGACGGTAATTGGCATCTGATTGTTGGAGTAAGAGATGTTTTAGAAGATGTTGTCACTCTTTACATTGATGGTCTACGTGTCAGATACCAAACCGATCCCACTACCGCATCTATGGTCAATAATGATGATCTATCCTTTGGGAACGCAGGCGCTGGTGGCTATTTAAATAATGACTTCAATGGTCAAATAGACGATGTCAAGATTTTCAACTATGATCTTTCTGCCCAACAGGTAAGAAATGTCTACAACGAAGGAGCACTCCGCTTCGGACCAAATGAAGGAAGCCCTTAACAAGCAAATTCCAAATTTCAAGAAACAAACAAATGACAAATAACAATACCCAAACATCAAACAAAAAATATGATTTAGAAGAAAGAACATTGGAATTTTCAAAAAATGGGATTCGTTTTTGTAAAGGCTTACCCAAAAATACTATTAATTTTAATTTAATTAATCAGTTAGTAAGGTCTTCAACTAGCATTGGTGCAAACTATAGAGAAGCAAACGACTCACTCGGAAAAAAAGATTTTATTCACAAGTTAAGAATTGCTAGAAAAGAGAGCAAGGAAACAATTTATTGGCTTGAACTTATAATTGAAGCCAATCCCGATAAAACAAAAATTGCTAACGATCTATTAAAAGAATCCGAAGAGTTAAGAAATATTTTATCCGCCATCATTAATAAATCCGTTTAAGGTTTGATGCTTGAAAATTGTAGATTGTTTGGAAATTATTATTTGGAGATTGATAATTGTAGTAAAAAGTAATCTTTTTACTAACTTAAGTAGTTAAATAATATACTTTTATATATAAAGTTTACTATTGATATATATAAATTGAGGCTTGACAAGTATTTCCAAAGAGAAATATAGTTAAGAACATGGATAAACTACTAACCCAAATAGAAAAGTACATATTATATGCGGTAATATTCCTATTCCCTATTACGGTTCTTCCAATATCGCCCAACCCCTTTGTTGTTTCAAAACTTGCTGTGCTATCTTTTGGTGTCGCGCTTTTACTCCTAACGAGGTCGCTAAGAATAATCTTTTCAGGGAAACTTGATTTTTCGGTTGGCAACTTTGATTTCCCGGTACTACTTATCGCTATCGCCTTTCTTCTTTCTGCAATAGTAAGAACTCCGAATAAAATGGAAGCCTTTCTTCTTCCTGGTACTGCTACAGCAGTAGTAGGAGGAGTACTTATCTACTTTTTGATTAACCAACTCAAAGAAAACGAAAAAACAAATCTGTCGATGACTCTTTTCGGTTCAGCATCAGTTTTTTCAGTACTAACACTCTTAGCATTTAGTGGTGTTTTCGCAAAAATACCTCAGCTTCCAGCTTATTTAAAAATAACAGGTTTTACTCCGGAAGGAGGATATTTACCTTCTGCAATTTTTCTTGGAGTAGTCCTTCCAATAGCTATCGGCCATCTACTGTCGGAAAAAATTTCCTCAAGAAAAATCTTTTTTGGGGTCTCTATTGCAATTATAGTTTTTGCACTTGGAGTATCAATTTTTAATCTTCTGCCGGGTAGAACCAGCTCCCCTAGATTTCCAAGTTATGGAGTTTCGTGGTTTATAGCAGTTGATGCTCTTAAGGAATCCCCTATCTTTGGGGTAGGACCGGGAAATTATATTACAGCTTTCAACCGTTTTCGACCACTTTCTTATAACCTTACCGATCTTTGGGCAGTCAAATTCGCTACTGCAAGAAGCTTCTATTTAACTTCCCTAACAGAAGCCGGTATGTTAGCCCTTGCTGGAATCGTACTTCTTTTTCTAACTTTATATCGCACGGCCAAAAAAGATTTCAAGGAAAAAAGATTGGTTAATTGGGGTTTTGCTGCCAGTTCTTCCCTTGTATCACTCTTGACTTTGGCAGTCATATTACTATTAGCACCGGCCACAATTCTTTTGATCGTACTTCTGTTTGTACTTTTGGCGCTGAACACTAAAACTCGCCACACAACACTATCCTTAACAACACAAGGAACCGAGGTTCAAGGAGTATCAACTCAAATAGTTGCCTCACGATTCCCGGCACTCCTGGTTACGGTTCCGATAATTATTATAACTCTCCTTTTCGGTTATCGAGCATCAAGGGTTTTAGCAGCGGAATATAAATTCAAAAAAGCACTCGACTATTTGGCAGCAAATAACGCCAACAAAACTTATGATACTATGCGGGAAGCTATTAGAGGTAATCCAGCAGTTGATCGTTACCATGCAACTTTCGCCAGAATAAACTTAGCTCTAGCTAATGCAATAGCTCAGAAAGCCGCAGGCCCAGAGCGACCGGAGGGAGTCGAAGGGCAACAACCAACCCAAATAACTGACCAGGACCGCCAAAATATAACACTTCTAATCCAACAAGCCATAAATGAGGCTAAAGCTACAGTTGCGTTAAACCCACTCCGTTCAGGTAACTGGGAAGTATTGGCGCAGGTTTACCGAGCTATTATGCCCTTGGCTCAAGGAGCAGACAATTTTACCCTTCAAGCGTATAGACAAGCAGTTGCACTCGATCCTTTTAACCCCAACATGAGAATTGCCTTGGGTGGTGTCCATTACACTCTGAGAGATTATGATGGTGCAGTAAGAGTCTTTGAATCAGCAGTTGCATCCAAACAAAATCATGCAAATGCCCATTATAATTTATCTTTTGCGCTGAGGGATGCCGGGAAACTTGACAGAGCTCTATCCGAAATGAGTCTTGCTGTGAGTCTTCTTGATCCAAATACTCCCGACTATGAGGTTGCAAGAAAAGCTCTTGAAGATTTGCAGGCTAAGAAACAAGAAGCTGCAGCCAAAGGACAGGAATTGACTCCTCCCCAAGGCGAACAAGGTCCAAGTTTAGAACCACCCGTAGAATTACCGGAAGGATCAGAACCACCCGAAGCTGTAATCACGCCTACCCCAACAACCATTGAGGAAAACGAAGTTAATCAAGAAGCCGATCAAAGTCCCACTCCCACGCAACTGCCTTAACGCCCCAATTCCTGACACTTATGACACACTGTTTTGCCTTTATCGACTCCCGCAATAATTGGGGTAGGTTTACCACATACTATGCAGTTGGTGAGTGCACCACGAATTGGTTCGATTCTTTTCTGGAAAATATCATCATATGTATAGATAATAAATACACTACCGATTACGAGCATAGGTAAACCCAATATAATACTCCACCCTGACAGATTCAAATAAAGCAATGCTAATCCACTAAAGACCAAAACCACAGGAAGCAAGCCCTTCAGAACAAGTCTTATAATCCCCTCAGCGTTCTGTCCTTTTTCTTCAAAGTGCACTTTATTATCAATCATTTCATTTAAGACTAGTTTCAGAATTCCACGAGTCTCCACACTCGGGGATGAATGAACTTAGGCTAGAAGCCTTCTCCGAAGGAGTATCTTTAAAAAAGATGCCTCGATCCTCCGTGCTCGAGAAAGCTTCACTCGGAAGCAGATTTGTGCTTCTTTCGAGTATTTGAAATTTTAGAAACCATCTTGTAGGAGCGGATATTACTACCTATTAATTCCCTGCCGTCCACAAATCCGTCCAGATAAGCATCACGCCTGGCAATCCGTACCGTAAGTAAACTTAGCAATGAGATACTTATAATACTTGTAATACCAAATACTAAACCAAGAGACTGATTTCCTTTGAATGGCCAGAAAAATTTAAGAGCCTCTTCCTGCGGTGTACCTAATACCAGCACCCAATAATTTCCTAGCATCGGTCTTACTGGCGCATAGGCAATCAGAAATCTCATAAGTTCTCCTGTATTATCATTAGCTAGAACAACATTCATCTTACCTTCATCCCCGCTTATCTCTGCATTTTTAAAACCACTCATAACTTCACTGCTGCCATCATACGAATGGTCATTTAAATAATCATAAATATTTAAACCAGTTAACTGTGCATAGGGGCTGTGAATAACTCTCCCTTTGCCATCTAGTAAAAAAATTATCGAGGTTTGTGATAATTTAAGTGGTTCAAGATAAGTTTCTGCCAGATCGGACAATACAACTGCTACGGTTATAACACCATCGAATTCGTTGCTAGAATAAATCGGTGATGTCAGAGTTACAACAAACTTCCCCTTGGATATTCCAACTTTGGATACAATCGGTTCGCTGATAAAAACAATTTGTTCGTTGGTAACTCGAGCCCACTTAAAATACGACCTATCAGATATATCATTCCCCAAATCTTTTATATTGGTTTCAGATCTGTGGTGAGTTACAATACCGTTTTTGTCGGTTAATAACACTCCGGAAACGGCAGTCTTACCCCATCTATCCATAAAGGCATTTAATACTTCATCCACAGTTTCGTCTCTTTCCACTATACTTTTTCTTGTTGCTGTACCTATAATTTGAAAGCTAAGTAGTTCTAAAAACATCTCGATTGATTTAGCTCCGGCTCGAACTATTACCTGCTCGCGATGCAGGGTTTGTTCATTTAGTGAATTTATGGTGTTTTGATTTGCTCGCAAAAATATTACTCCCGATATAGAAGTAAAGGAAGCTACTGAAATCAAAATAATATGATTTAAAAGTTTAAAGTTGAGTCTTTTAAGTAAACTGTTCAGACTTTCGCTCATCAATTTTAGATTAATCTTTAACTAATCCCGAGTCAATGGAGTATTAACTTCCCGGTTTATGACATTCTCCCTGCGCTTAAGCGCAGGGTTTCTCTTCTAAAAGAGAATAAATTTTCTAATTGTTTATAAAAATGTTCTCGCATAAAATTAGACAATATGAAAACTCTCTGGAACCGTTGGAGAAGGATTAGCAATGTTCTTTTGGATCGCGAGGCAAATGTAATTCTTAGCTTTCTTTATTTTTTATTAATCGGCCCTTATGCTGTAATATCCAAAATCTTATACGATCCTTTCAACTTAAAATCCCACAAGGAAAGTTTCTGGTTTAGTAAATCAAACAAAAATGTAGCTAACCTTAAAGGTCTCAAAAATCAGTATTAATGAAAATACTTGGATTATCATTTTACTATCACGACTCAGCTGCCGTACTTTTAAATAACGGTAAAGTTATCGCAGCGGCCGAAGAAGAACGATTTTCAAGAATCAAACACGATTCGGGTTTTCCCGAAAAAGCCATAGACTTCTGTCTACAAATTGCTAACCTGAAACCTAATAATTTAGATTGGGTGATATTCTACGAAAAACCTTTTGTAAAATTTGAAAGGATATTGACTCAAACACTATCTACCTTCCCTCAGTCTAGGGCTTTTTTTGTCGAAAGCATGAAAGACTGGCTTACAAAAAAGATTTGGATTAAAGGTGAAATAGCTAAAAAAATTTCAGTCGATCCCACAAAGATACTTTTTTCGGACCACCATATATCACATGCGGCCTCATGTTTTTATCCATCTCCCTTCAAGGAATCTGCAATTTTAACCCTCGATGGAGTCGGAGAATGGTCGGTCGCAACCTTTGGCGTAGGATTTAGAAATAAGATAGAAATACTCAAAGAGTTGAGGTTTCCCCATTCATTGGGCCTCCTCTACTCTGTTTTTACGGCATTTTTGGGATTCGAGGTCAACGAAGGCGAGTACAAAGTCATGGGCATGGCACCTTACGGTACACCACGTTTTATAGATAAAGTAAAAAAACTTTTAACGCTAAACCCCGATGGTTCTATAAAACTAAATCTAGACTATTTCACCTTCCATTCTTCTCCAACTGATTCCTACAATTCTAAATTCACTAAATTGTTCGGGCGGGCCCGTGACCCAAAGTCACTTTTTTTTACACAACAAACGGGTTATCCTAGATTTTGGGGAGATAAACCCAAGGACTATAAAAAACAAATGGAACTAAACCAACGCTATGCAGATCTTGCAGCTTCGATTCAAAAGGTAACAGAAGAGGTAATTTTAACTATGTGCAACTTTTTGGCCAAGGAAACTAAGCTAACTAACCTTTGCATGGCAGGTGGAGTTGCTTTAAATTCGGTTGCAAATGGCAAAATAGTTACTCAAACACCGTTTAAGAATTTATTTATACAACCTGCTGCGGGTGATTCCGGCGGAGCATTGGGAGCAGCACTATATCTACATCATAATATACTAAATAACAAAAAAAGATATCATTTTAGTCACGCTTTTTTTGGTAAAGACTTTACAAGAAAAGTAATTAAAAAGTATTTAACTTATAACGGTATTGCTTACAAAGAATACAAAAGTAATGAAAAACTCATTAAAGATATTGCGAAAAAATTAAATCAACAAAAAGTGGTCGGGTGGTTCCAAGGTAGGTTTGAGTGGGGTCCGCGTGCTCTGGGACACAGGAGTATTTTGGCGGATCCCCGAAAAAGCAAAATGAAGGACATTGTCAATGCAAAAATAAAGTTCAGGGAACCCTATAGACCTTTTGCACCCGTTACTCTCCAAGAGAAGGCACAAGAGTACTTTGAAATTGATGATCCCAAAAGCGGACCTGCAAAATTTATGATAATTGTAATACCCACTAAAAAAGAAAAAGCTAACGCCATCCCCGCCGTTTCCCACATGAGTACATCAAGGATTCAAACAATCGACTCAAAAAACCACCCGCGCTATTATGCTTTAGTAAAAGAGTTTGGGAAGTTAACTGGCGTACCGGTACTCATGAATACCTCGTTTAACTTGCGAGGCGAGCCTATTGTAAATTCCCCAGAGGACGCGTATTCTACTTTTATCAGATCCGGACTTGATATTCTGGTTATGGAAAACTTTGTTGTCGAAAAACAAACCAAATAATGAACTACATCAAAAACTTCAAAATAAAATTGGGTCTTATTGGAGAGTTAATAGCCTTTCTTTGGTCTCAAAAACTCTGGTGGATGATTCCTATGGTTTTGGTACTCGTGGTTTTTGGACTTTTCTTAATCTTTGCCCAAGGAACAAGTTTTGTTCACTTTATCTATCCTCTTTTTTAGATGTCGTCCCCGAGTTTCTGTATACGGGGATTTTTCTAAATAATTCCCAATTAAAATTAAGCGAATTCAAAGAAATCAATCCAAGAATTAAAACAATTACTATAGACAGACTTCTTTGAAGTAATAAAACACTAAATATGATTGTTTCATCAACATTGAGTAGATACGGCAGTGTCAAAACTCCGAAAGTTTCATACTGGCCTATCTTCATCGGAATCACAGAAGGAAGCGTCCCCAACAAACTCAATAAGGACTCAGCCAAAATAAAGTCTAGTATCGATAGGTTCAAACCAAAAGCTATAAAATAGAGGTACATTTGTAAATTACCTACTACAAACAAAAGCAAAGTGATTAGAATAGGTTTGTCAAAACTTCCTTTAGAATTCGATAGAAGTGTTACTGCTTTCGCTAGTAATTCTCTGATTCTGTTAATAAAATCTCTTTTTTGAAGGAAAATAACTAGTATTCCAAAAATTGCTAGGACCGTTATAAGAAACATGTTTTTTGCCATTATTTCTATGGTTAATAGATTCTTATTGAAAAAATAAACGCACGCAATAACTCCTAGAGCTAAAAGTAATGGGAGCGAAAAAAAAGCATCTACAAAGACAATAAAAAATGTCTTTTTATAAGTAGTGTTAATCTTTTTTTTGAGAAAATATGACATCGCGAAACCCCCAGCGGATAGTGGAAAAATCAACGATAAAAGTGCTCCAATATTCGCGAGATTCCATATATAAAGTTTGTCCACTTCACCACCAATGATTCGAAGGAGCTCTTTTAAACGAAAGGGTCCCAGTATTGATGTAGCTAATCCTAAGATGCTTGCGACGACAACCAAATACCAGTTTACCTTTTGGAGTATCACCGGGATCTTTCCAATATCAACGATATAAAACAAAAGGCAGACAAAAATTGCTACCGATATAAAAATCGTAATAATCCGTTTCATCAATACTTATTACAAGTTATCGAAATTAAGTGCGTTTCCAAATCTTTATAATGTTTATCCAGTGTATATTTTTGCTTTCCAAAGTTATAGGCATTTGCAGAAAGACTTTGAGCTAACTTCTTACTCCTGACAATTTTTAAGACTTTCTCGGAAAAATCCGAGGCTTCAAAGGGCTTTGCCAGAAATCCATCCTTGCCGTTTTGCACAATTTTCCCTGGGCCGGCATTGTCCCATGTTACAACCGGTGAACCCTCCACCAACGCTTCAACTACACCCATTCCAAAATCTTCTTCTGGTGCCGTGTATAAATAAAGCGCGCTGTTTTTATATAACATATTGATATGGCGTTCATTGACATACCCTAGAAATTCGACCTTACCTTTCAGGTTGAGTCTCCTTACAAGGAGTTTTATCTCATTAGTATAGTCGGTCTCTTGACCAGTAATTACCAAAATGTAATCAGGATGCTTTTGCAATACAAAAGATAGCGCGAATATGCCGTATTCAAATCTTTTTTGAGCAAAATGACGATTTGTTATTAGAATATAAGGTTTACTGACGGTTTTTTTACCAAGTTTTAGTTTACCTCTTAATCGTGAGGCGTAACTTATGACTTTATGGCTCGGGTTTGCTCCTGCCGGGCAAGAAACCGAATTTATCTTATAAACCGAATCGAGAAGTTTTTTGACGTAGTCGCCATTCGCCAGAACCAAGTCAGATCCTGATATGCTTTTAGAGTCCGCCCACGAAATTAAATTTTTAAATTTATCCATTAGTAGTGCCGTTAGTGAATCCGATGCCTTTTTGGAAAAATATAATCCCGTTTCGTTATCTATTTTTCGAGGGTGTAAAAACCTTGTAGGCTGGGCAAGGTAAGATACATAAGGTACTTTAACAATTTTTTTTACCCACCACGCAATCCAAGGTGACGGCTGGTTTGCAGCAAATATTATATCGAAATCCTTAAATCTGTAAGCAATAAACGGAGCTAAAACACATGTTAAAAGTATCTGAAAAGATTCATGCTCAGGCACTATAAAGGGAATTTGTGGAAGAAAAGTCTTAATATTATATTTGCCGGTGAGGTCTGGAAAGCACTTTTTTTCATTGACAACGGGGGTAAAAATTTCAACATGGTGTCCTAACTTACTCAGACCGCCCGCTTGTTGTAATACCAACTTCTCCCCGCCACCGGAGTAGATAAAGGCTAAGTGAAATATTGCAATTTTCAGTTGCTTTTTAGTCACAGCAAGTTGTTCTGGCCAGTAAAAAGGGACCCTTGTCTTCTACTTGAATATTTTTGAAATGATTTTGGAGTACTTCTTTTGTAAATGAAGTATGAGGAAATTTCAACCTACCCGAAAATGATTGAACTGCCTTTGTCAATTTAAATCTAAGACTTTTCGCATTATGTAAGGTAAATAAAACTTTCGTACCTTTTCTACCAAATTTTTTACATATATTCGCAACTTCGCCAACCGGATTTGTATGATCCTCGAAAAGTCCTAAAATAAGAATCAGGTCAAACTTTTTGGAAAATTTTTCCGCTGGAATTTTTCTATAGTCTTCACATAAAGAATCACCCCTGTAGTTTTTTTGAGCATATGTGATAAATTTTTGCGAAGTATCTATACCCATGTAGCTGGCTTTCTTATAATACTCTGCCGCATCTCCCCTACCGCAGCCTATATCGAGTACTCTCATACCTTTTCTGTCATAGTTCTTAGTAAATTCGTTTAAAAAACCTAAATCTTGTGCATATTTTCGTGGATCAAGATTTGCGTAATAATTTTCCTTTTTTGCCTCAAGCAAACTAACTACCTCACGGTTTGTACACCGCAAATTTTTGGGAGTAGTTTCGTTTATGTATTTAAAAATTCTTTCCAGCCGGCTCCAGTTATCATGCTTTTCAATCTCCCAAGAATGTCCCCAGAGATGGAAGATCCCACCATTTTCCATACAAAAATCCAAATAGTCTTTGCATACAACGTCCCAGGAATTGAAAAACTTACGTATGCTACCCACACCCCAAAATCTACCTCTTCCCATTACTACTCTCATTAGAGGATGATTGTTATATGCATGCATTGTTGTACCGGCAGATAATTTGTCAAAAACATAGGTTTCAAAAAGCCTTATTGTCCTCGCAAAGTTAAAGTCGGCAAAACCTACTAGCTGCTTAATAATCTTATTGGTTGCACCAAATGGGTATGCAAAACTGGTTATCTTCTTGCCAATAACCTGCTCAAGCTTTTCCTTCCCGCGTCTTACTTCCTTCTCCGCAACCTTAGAAGAAACACTACACAAGTTAATGTGATTCAAAGTATGCCCTCCTATTTCAAACTCACTGGAAAGTTCCCTAATCTGTCGATCTTCCATAACCTTCCAATTTTTACCCCTGATCGGTACATAAAAAGTTGCAGGAATTTCGTATTTAGCCAATAACTGGGCAAGTCGCAGATCCTCCACCGATCCGTCATCCCAACTTGTTGTAATAATGAATTTATCCATTTAGCTGTTATACTCTACTAGGTATGAAAAACCCGCCCTACTTCTCACTAATAATACCAGTTTCAAGAAACACCAATCGTATTACACTTAATAAATGTCTTGAAGCGGTTAATAAACAAGACTATAAGCGATTTGAGGTAATATTGATAGAGGAAAGAAACACTTTTTTGTCCAAATCGCAGTCACGCAACTACGGAGCAAAAAAGGCAAAGGGTGATTTTCTGGTCCATATAGATATTGACTATTTACTACCATCAAGCATTCTTCGTAAGTGTAAGAAGCTGATAACCAAAAATGGCGCTGACGCAATTATCCTCCACGAGACTATTAAACCTACAAATACGATTTGGCAAAGAGCCAGAAAACTTGAACGTGACATCACTTTAAATGACATCGAACTCTCAGCTCCCCAAGTTATCTCCAAAAATCTTTTCGAAAAAATAGGAGGATTTGACGAAAGAGTTGACCTACTCGACGATTGGTCGCTTTCTCTTAAATTAAAAACCCAAAAAGCCAATATCCTGCGACTTATAAATCCATTAACACCGGTACACGAACCAACTAATTTTTTTGAAATACTACATAGACGTTACAATAAAGGAAGATCCTATCCTGCTTTCATCGGCTACTACCAAAATATACCTCAAACCCAAATATTACCAAGGCTCGCTAATTATTCTAAAAACTCTAATAAAATCATTCAAAATCCGTTAATTTTCTTTTGTTTGGTTCTTTTAAAAACCGTGGATCAGTTGGCTTTCTGGTTAGGTAGTCTTAATCCCAAGATTGAACCTGATCGTATCTACCAAGATTCGCGAACCGCAAAAACCTATGACGCCGAGCAAAAAACAATTTATGGACGATTAAAACACAAAATAGAAATTAATGCACTTTTAACACTTCTCGGAAAATCCGATGGAAAAATCTTAGAGTTAGGAGCGGGATCGGGAAGGATAACTTCGGTGCTGGTTAAAAAAGGATATACTGTCACTCCGACTGATATTTCCAAAGAAATGCTAGCAGTATACCAAAAAAAAATTGCAAAAAATAACAACCTCCCCACTCCTTTATTGGTTAAATCTGAACAACTTCCATTTAAAAATAACAGCTTCGATTCCGTTATTGCTATGCGGGTCTTTTGGCATATAACTAATGCCGCAAAAAGGGAAAAATTTTTTAACGAGGCCGTGAGAGTTGCCAAAAAGTATATTATTATGGATTTTGCCTATCTAGGTTCGGGAAACGACCATCTTACTAATTTTAAAGAAATTCAATCCCTTACTATCACAAATAATATCAAAAGTGTATCCAAAAAGTACCTTCCTCTCGGAAGACTACTTTTTAAATTTAAAAAGTCTAATCACCAATAGCCTAAACTCCTGAGGCGTGCCATTACTAATTCCTTAGTTTTGTCTCTTCCGCTTCGCTCCGAACCACGCTTTAAGACTTCTTGAGTATTGCCTTTCATATCCAATGATCTGTAACCCCGATCGTACAACGAAACATACGGTACATTGTGGTCTTTAATATACCGCCATATATCTTCTTCGCTAAAATCCAGTATCGGATGAACCCGCATGTGAGTTCTTCTCTCAGAAAAATATCTTTCAACCTTGCGACTTATGTGTTCATCTCTTCGGATAGCAGATATATATGCCTTAATACCGTATTTGGAAACCCCTTCTTCAATTGCTCTAATTTTACTCTTTGATTTAATTCTCAAAACGGTGATCTCCCATTCTTTTGACACTCTATCGATAAATTCCAGTACTTCTGGAAATTCATCACCAGTATCATTGTGAAAAGCCAATACAGGAACGTCTTTAAAGACTTTTCGAACCATATGCACCACGACGGTAGAATCTTTATGACCAGACCACGCTACTGCTATCGACTTATGATCATATGAATCAAAGGCTTCACTAATTATTGCTATACTTTTTTTAACCTTCCCCTCGTGCGACATTAAAAATTTATTATTACACTTAAATTAAGCTTTTGCCATCGATTTTTTGAGGAAATTTTAATTTAAATAACTTGAGCACCGTCGGAGCAATGTCAACTATCTTAGCTTTTCTTATAACACGCTTAATCTGTGGTCCAAACATCACAATAATTCCATGCCTGCTATGATCATAACTGGTACTTCTTAAAAAAACCTGAGGCGTCCAAAGTGCCGAGTCGCAAATGCAGTTGCCGTAGACTAAAATTATATCAGAGCATGTTTTAATATTTCTCCCTGAGTAAATTTCCTCGCGGAGGTGAACAGCAGAAAATACCTTTAAATTTGTATCGGGTATGCAAAGATCTCTTAATTTATCGGCAAGAATTATTTTATCTTCATACTTGCCTTTAAATTTTATCCCACCATAATAATATGCCTTACTTTTATTATGAATTATTTCTTTACCCCACCCCCCTATACCTATATTAAAAAATATTTTCGGAAGATATACATGCATTCGACGCACCATTGCTCCCATAATAGCGTACAAAATAGGATATCTTTGGAAAAGTTTGACCAACCATGCAAAAGGTGAATTGCTCTCAAGAATCTGTGTATTGAATATTTTTATCTGCATAGGTAAATCCCGTATATTTTTGTACCAAACATGTTTAAGCCTGAGATAATTATGGTCGATAAGCCACTTATTGATATAAAATTTCCAATAATACTTTTTTTCTCCATGATCGGATAACAAAATAAAATTTGCCGCCACCGATCCCTTAACAAACCAGCCGAGTTGTTTATCAAGCTCCTCAAAAAACTCTTTAATATTTGGTTGTGCCAAAGCCTCATCCAACGTTTTGTCTTTAATTTTATGAAAGACCCAATCATATGCAGACACCATATAAAAAAAGACTTGCCAATTTCTTTTTTCGAAAAGTTTGATTGCAAGCTCAAATCTTGTTCTTTCTATTTTCAGGTACTCTTTGATTAAATTTTTTACACCAAGAGATGAGGATAAAAAATCCGGGAATACCTTGTACTCCAATAGCCCAGGTAGATCTTCAACAAGGTCGGCAGGATAATAATTTATTTTCCCCGGCCACAAAAAAGAGGCCAGAGCCCTTCCGCGTTTAAGATTTAGTGGAAATAATCCCGGCAAATTTACATAAATCCCAGAAATTCCCGCTTTGTCCAATTTATTAGGAAAGTCGGTGGTTTTTTTATCTATTCCCGATAAAGGTATTATTTGACCCATTTTCTTTCCTGGTTTAACCAAACCCGATACACCGTGTCTTCCCGGGTTTACACCAGTTAAAAAATCAATCCAAGCAGGAAATGTTGCCGGCGGAGTACTGCTTACCAAAGTTCCCTTGGCGTGTTTTTTAATAAGCATTTTTAAGTTCGGCATCACACCTTTCGCAATCACTTTATCAAGCATGTTCCAGCTTGCACCGTCTATTCCGAAAATAACCAATTTAGACTTATTCATACGTTATTTGTGTATAAACATTGAGATTATCAAAGCTATGAAAACTGTAACATAAAGTAGTTGTCAAAAGTAAGATAATCATATATTTTTTAAATAGCTATAATATATTTATGTATTATAAATTACTAAAATCGAAAATCTGTATATTTATTCTATTGGCTTTATTGACCACCAATTACTCTACAACCTCGGCAGACAGCGAAAAACCCGGACTTATTAAAGCATTTGCTTACAACGAACACAAAGGCAACGGGGTTTTCGACCAGCAAGATTATGGAATGGAGGGCTGGAACATTTGTTTAGAGAAAAAAGGAGAGGTTTTAGAAGTGTGTAAATTATCGGATGAAAACGGCAAAGTGGAATGGTCCGAAGTTGCACCTGGAACTTACACAATTGGTGAGAAATTGAGTGAAACTCAAAAAAAAGCCGGTTGGTTTGTAAATGAACCAAATAGCAACACATCCTACGAAGCGGTTGTTGATGAAACCGAAACACGTTATTTCCTACTTGGTCAAGAAATCGAGAAAGTCAGTTTCGGCAACCGCCTAGCCGAAATCCATGGCCATGTAACTTATGACCAAAACCTCGACGGTATTTCACAACTGAATGAACCCCTTCTGGGCAGATGGCAGGTTTATTTAGATTTAAATAAAAACGGTAAAATAGACAATTCCCTATTCTGGCAAGGTTGTACCGACATGGGAGTAATCAGCGATTGTTTACCCAACGGAGAAGAACCCTATCTTTGTTCCAATCCTGTAGACGGAACATGGCACATAAGGCAAATTCCTAAAGGTACATATATGGTACGATTGGTTCCTAAAGAAGGGTGGTCAATTACAGGCAACGTATCTTACACGCTTAGCGTTAATGGTTCTTCTGGGATCCAATGGTCTGATTTTGCCGTAGCGAAGATTGATAACTCAGTTCCTTCTGACGACGAACTAATTGGGACCTGTACTGATTATAGCGATACATTCAGAGTTTACAAACAATCACCTACCCCCACATTACAACCGACCCCTCTTCCAACCCCGATACCACCGGAACCCTCGCCTACCCCTACCCCCTTTCGCTTTTATCTACGGAAAAAATTAATAGAATTGTTAAGTGTATTTTTTTGAAGTAAAAATAATCAATGAAACTCTTTGATTATGAAAAGAAAATTTATAGCAGAAGGCAAAAAGGACACATCAGATTATTAAAAGGCGGCGTCGTTGGGCTTTTGCCTAAAGAAATAAAAGAGCTTACTGCTAAAAGTAAGGTTTGCGACCTAGGTTGCGGTGCCGGGTACTATACAGGAGAAATACTCAAAAAGAATTGCCCAAGATTAAAGGTCTACGCAGTGGACATATCAAAAAATGCGATTAGCCAGGCTAAGGCAAATTACAAAGGCATAAATTTCAGACGAGCTTCGGCCTATAAACTTCCATTTACAAACGCTTTCTTCGACGGGGTCATAGTAAACTGCACCCTAGAACACCTTGGAAAGCCACAAAACGCTTTAAACGAAGTAAGACGTGTATTAAAACCGGATGGTCTCCTTTTTTCAGTTACTCCAATCGAGGGAGCCAAATTTGTTTTTTTCCAAGATGCCACACTTTCCAGGAAGTACCACGGGCATCTGCAAAGATTTGACCAAAAGACTCTACTGAAACTACTAGAATCTTCGGGATTTGACATCAAAAGATATTATTTTTCAGGCTTTATATTCTGTCAATTAATATCAGGTGTATATCTTAGGCTACTCAAAATGCTAAATAGACCTCAAGAATATCAACCCTCTGACAGTAAATTAAAACCAATAAAATACTTGCTAAATTTCCTAATTAATCTTGAATCATTTCTTATTCCAAATAAAATTCCGGGTCTTTATATGCACGTCATTTCCTCAAAAAGCAAGTAATGTGGGCGGTTTGGCCTTTGAAATTCTTTAATAGTTTTGATTCGCAATAAACCAAAACAAGACCCAAAAGCATTATCTTCTTTCCAACTTTTGACTTAAGTCCACTTTTTGTCCTTCCAACTGCCACATAAACTCCCGAGTTAAATAGGTAAAGATAAAAAAAGTACATAAAACTTAATAATTGGTACAAAAAATGATAGCTATAGTAAACCGACCCAATCTCAAAATCACTTGCTTTTAATAAATCAAGAATTTCTTTGTGTTTAAACTGGTTAATATGACCTATGGGTTTCGCTTTTAAATTGACTTTAAAGGCTAACTTTAGCCAACCGTCAATTGTCGTCAAATCTGCTTCGCAGGGAACAACAAGATGAAACATACTACCCCTTTTTAAAACCCTAGATATCTCAGCAATTACTTTTTTAGGCTCTTTGATATGCTCTAAAACGTCAAACATCAACACACTCTCAAAGTGACTATTTTTGAAGGGCAGTTTATGAACGTCGGCATAAACAATCGGAAAAGGGGGCTTTGCCGTTCTATTGTTATCGCACCCTTTTATAATTAGCTTTTTATTTACCCTTAACAAAGCTGAAGTAATTTCACCGTTGCCGCATCCAACGTCAAGCACTTTTCCCTCCCTTTCTTTTAAGGCTGATGAGGCATATAGAAAATGAAAGTACCTGATGTTATATTTTTGATCGGGATATTTGGGAAATTTCATAGTAGTTTCAAGGAAACCACGAATTTTAATTCGTGGAGGAATTGAACCTGATATATCATCCTAACTCGGGTGTAAAACCGCAGATTCATAATCTACGGAGGATGCTATTTTCCAAAAGGCGGGTATTTTTAGAAAGATTAAAAAAAATTTTTGCTCTTTCACGATTCGAGTTAATAATTTGTATATTTTCCATTGCTTTTACTAAATCTTCGACACTGCCTTTTTTGACGACAATATTTTTGTTGCCAATTTCTTCTGGTATTCCCCCGCTGTCTGACCCAATTATGGAAAGTCCCGATGCCATTGCTTCCATTAAGGTATAGCTAAAAAACTCCTCCCACCACTTTATCGGACCCAGATACCGGTTAATACTTGGTGATACAAATACGTTGGCCATTCTATAAATTCTTGGAAGTTCGGTGTGTCTCATGTAACCGAAATTCTTAACTCCTGGTCCTTTCGGTTTAATACTACCCTTACCAACTACCCAAAGCCGATCAGTTTTGTGGTTCATATAATACATCCTCCAGGCATTTAGTAAAACTTCGACTCCTTTGTACTTTTCCAATTCCCCAACATACAAAAAGATTTTTTCACTTTTTTGTTGGTTTTTACCCGGAAAAAACCTTTTTAGATTCACTCCGTGATAAATTATTTTGATTTTGTCCTTGGCAACCCCGAGTCTCAATAAAGTTTCCCTGGCAAGTTTACTCCTGGCTATAAAAAGATCCGTATTCTTCAAAACCTTTCTAACTGTGTGAGAATACGGAGGAATAAAATAAGCAGGATGTAAAAAAGACGTCCAAACTTCTGTGATTAGTGGAATCTTAATCACTTCAGCTACTTCTGCAGCCTGTCCAGAAAAAAAATGGTATAGTTCATAAGTTTCTAAAAAATCTAGATCATAACAGGCAGCGCGTAGTCGATCCAGTTCTACCCAACTTTGGTGTGTTCTTCTGCCTAAAATCAGCTGGACCGGGTCAAAACCAAAGGATTTACGTAGAGAAAGATCACGATGTTCCAAGGAATTTTCTTTACAATATTCTCTAACCTCCTGACCTGCATTTCCGGTTATAAATACTGGTTCTAATTGTTTGAAACTCTTAGCAAATTCGGCTTGTGTAACCCTGGGCATTAGCCCCCTTACAACACCTATCTTTCTAGTAGTCGATATCTTCATTGCGGCTGTCTAAACTTATCCCTTTAAACTTTATCCTTTCCAAAAATTTAAATTTTAAAAGTCCCAAAAGATACAAAACTGAAGCAATGACTCCCCCCAGGGATGCAATATAACCTATGATTTGTTCCGGCATAACAGCCATTGAAAATATTAATTTGTCGCCTTCTCCCATCTCAGAAAGATCTACGTACATGAACCCAGGTCCGGCATATTCGATTATTAAATTATTGTTTACCTTCCAGTATGGGAAATAACTTTCTTTGAAGTATAGTCCATAGCCATCCGCAATTGGTTTATTAAGTATAACCTCAACTTTATCCGGATTATTCATAAGGACGTTGAAATCCGTTCCTATTTGTAAATTTGTAATATTACCTTCTCCCAAAAGCCACAAGATAATATTTTCCATTAAACTGACTTCAGGGTTTTCGCTCTCATAGTTTTTAATATGGCCGAGTGTATTCATACCGGACCAGACTATTTTGCCCTGTCCATAATAACCCCCTGCTACTAACGTGCCATCCGAAACACTCAAAATCGGTTTGGCCCATTGCCTCAATTCCCCACTTGAAACTCCCCAAGGAAGATCGTTCCATATAAGCGGTTCAATTCCCGCTGTATCTACGTCTGAGTTGTCAAATAAATCGGAGTTAACTTGGAAGTCGTCAACTTTGCCGAAGTTTGTCCAGGTAAGATTTTCTGTCGGGAAAAATTCTGCGGTTTTTCCGATCTGCCAGTCCTTCGAAACGTATTGCCAACCAGTGTCGATAAATATACTCCCACCCCCATTAAGATAATTGTCCAATAATTCCCAAGCCTTTTCTTTTCTTTCGTATTTATAGCCATATAAAAATATTAAATCATAACTTTTCAATTCATTTATCGTGTAATCATCAACATTTTCGGTTCCTTTAATAAGCATTGCAGAATCATACGCTATAATGCCAAGGTTTGACTTTTTGAAAACTTCGTCATAAACAACCGGGTTTGAAGTATTACCAATAACAAGAATTTTAGGTTTATTATTTATTGCAATGTTGGTTTCGGGATTGTCTAGCGCTAAAATAGGTTGCTCGTCAATCCTTGTAAATCCTTCTCTTTCGTATCTGGGTAGCGCAGTATCTTGGTTTCCTCCGAAAACTATATGTTTTATACCATACCACTTAGCAATATCTAAAAGTGTCGAATGATCCGGATACACTGGATCGTCGGCGTAGAAGTTGCTTAGTTGATAACCCCAAAACCTATTTATTAACCAAGCCGTATTAATATAAACGGGTAAAGCGGGTGTTGTGTTCTTAAAATAGGGACTAACTTTAGAAAACTCAACAGCTCCAACAGAAAGATCATATCTAGCAAAAATGTCATCCGGGATCTTTGCAAAAAACCCTCGGTAATCAAAGATTTCATCTGTTTCACTTGGTTTTTTCTCAACTATTTTGCCGTTTTTGTAAATATGCTTAGGGCCGGATTTGAAATCTAAATCCTGCCTAAATTCGGATAGCCTTGCGGTGTAGTAATCCTTAGCAAATAGTTGATTTTTTAAGCTGTCATACTTTGCGGCACAGAAGGTAGAACAATTTTCGACTAGGTTCACAACCTCCGCATCTGAAAAACTACCGGTACAAATTCCGGTTTGATTTTTTTGCTCTTCACACAGCTGTAAAAATTCAGGTATGTTAAAGGTGCTAGTAAATAATTTACTTCTGCAATGAGGATAGCTTCCTGCAATACTTTCCACGATACACGGATCGTCCATTCTCATCTTCCAAACATCTCTATAATCTAGCTTTCTTGAAGTCAAGGTGACCTCTTTGCCGTAAGAAGCTTGGTCTTTGTAAATCCAAAGAATTGATAATGTCGCGATAAACCCAAAAATTGTGGCCAAGACATGTCTCACTTGAACGTATTTTTTAATCAGTGTTAGTGAATAATAAAAAAGGAAATAGACGGACGACGCGGCAATGATGGGAATGCCAACTCTAGGTACATAAATAAAGGACCTCCACGAAGCAAACACACCAAGAATCGGAATAAATTTCATGACAATCGTCACCCAAACATCGATGGAGGCATAAAGCAAAAGAAGTGTCGTAATATTAAAGGCTAATTGGTCTTTCTTCTTTGAGAAAAAGACCAAAATAGAGCCCAAAATAAAGAGTGTGGAGATGGTTATTGGGAAAGATATATTTCTAAAATTATACGCGGGTACAAATTTATCGAGCTCAGGTTTAAAGCTTAAAACCTCCAGTGTGTTAATTTTGTTCCTTTTGTATTCGTCAACCCTAACCTGCCCACCCAAATTACCTCCCGAATCTGCAATCTTTGAATATTTGTAGAAAGGGAAAAACCAAAACCCGGCCAGAAGTATCCCTAACAATATTGTGATGACAAGAGCTTTGCCATAACCCAATAGAGTTTTCAATCTATCCTTTTGAAAGAAAGACAAGGAAAGAGCGTAGAGAACCATAAAGGTTGCTGCTGCAGTTGCGATTGTTCCGTGAGCAAGGAGCGAAAGGGCAAGAAAGATTGAAGAAAACACAACATAAATTCTTTTGGGCTTGTCCAAAAAAGCACAAAAAAAGATTATAGTAGGGGCAAAAAGGATAGATGCTACACTTTCTGCGTAAAAGCCCCATTCAAACAGAAATATCCATGCAATTGGAGAGATGACATAAAAAAGGCCTGCCAAAAAGGAAATCAAAATATTTTTGGTTCTGGTGAGAGCAAAAAAATAAATTCCCAGCGAAAATAACGGTACAGACAAAAATCCTACCAACTTGAGGGTTTCAACTAAATTTAAGTGGGTAATTCGAGAAATAACTATCAATGCTGTGTGTGTAAGTATTGGGTATGATGCGGTTAGGCTCACACCACCGCCTTCGAGATGGTTCCAAAAAGGATAATTCGGAAAGTAGTCGGCTAAGGTTTTAAGGTGAGACAAATAAACCAAAGTGTCGGACCCCTGAATACTTGTTAAATACTCCCAGCCGACAATAAAAGCAACCCAAATATAAAGTGTCAAAGTAAACAAAGTTACGAGAAGTAAAACAACGAATTTTAAAACTTTATCCATTATCTTTTAATTTTACCACTGCCCAAAGGTCGTGTGCCAGGAAAATCTTCAAAGGGCTTAATAGTATTATTTTCTCGGAAATTGGATTTTCGAAAAGGTAATCGACCAATTTAGCGGCAAACTTTACCCAACCTGGAATATTCGAATTCATCGCAATTCTTGAAGAGAAATAGAAATGGCCGTCATTTGTCAGAGTAATGGACTTTTTGCCTTTAAAGCCTTTAAAAAGTTTTTTAAGGCGAAAGTAATTAAAAACGTTTACGTGGTATTCTTCCGACTCAAACTGCTTTATTTTTAAAAGCTTTTTGGCAATAGACATAAAAGGGCCAAGGTAAAAAGAATTGGGTGAAGTTGCCACCACAAAACGGCCCCCTGGTTTCAAAACTCTTTTAACCTCCAACAATACCTTCTCGAGCTTGTGAGGGTAAATGTGCTCAAATACATCCAAACAGATTACTTTGTCAAAGTAATTGTCGCGGAAGCTAAGCCTTTCTGCGTCAGAAACACTAAAGTCCGCATTTTTTGCTCGGCGCTCTTTGGCCAGGGCAATAGCTTCAATGCTATAATCAACTCCCCAAACAAAGGCTCCGCTATCCGAAATTACTTGACTAACCTCGCCGTTGCCGCAGCCCAAGTCTAAAATCTTTTCTCTTGGTCTTGGCTCCAGATATTCAATTCCCCTTGCTATTCTATTCTTCCTTTCCGAATACAAATAATCGGATCTGGGGTGTTCGTGGTGTATATCAAAGTATGATTTACTATAAACTTCTGGTAAAACCTGCTCCTCTTCTAATGTAGACAAAAAATCTTTAGCGTAGCGCTCCCACGTCAAATTTTTTTTGATCCATACTCTTCCCTTTTGACCTCTCAGCTCATACTTCTTCCCATTCTTTATAAAATCCAGTATTTTTCGGTAAACATTACCCACTGTTGGTTTAACAAACATGCAGTATTCCGACAAAACTTCCGTTAACCCCGAGTCGTCAGAAATTATAGAAGGCTTCGCGTAAATCAGCGCTTCAAGAGGGACGGTGGAGAACGTCTCTCTGGTTCCCGGCATCAAGACTAAATCACACTTTTTATAATAGTGGCCCAAATCTTTGTTTTCGACATAACCGGTAAAAACGGCGTAGCTTTCTAAATTCAATCTTCTGCATTTTTTTTCAAGACCAACCCTTTCCGGCCCATCTCCTACAAATGTCAATTTTGTATCAATGCCTTTTGCCCTTAATCGTTCCAACACCGCAAGCGAAACGCGCGGATTTTTTTGAGGATTCAAAGTACCAACCTGCAGCAATTTCAAAGATTTTCTAGATCGCATTGTAGATCACCTTCGCTTTCAAGCCGTAGCGGCTTTTAACCTCTTTCGCAAGCATTTTTGTGGGAGTCACAATGGCATTCGTTTTGCGGACAAGAAATTCATCTAGACCATTCAGAAATCTCCAATCAAACAGGTTGTGTACCGACCAGACGACCTTTTTCCCAAACAACCTGGCTGAGACAACGCATACCCACAAAGAGGGCGGGTTGTGCGGATTAAGGACGTCAAAATTTTTGACATTTTTTAAAACAAGAATAAAAAGTACCGGTGTACCTAAAATAAACAATGCAAGTTTAAACTTCCTAAACAGAATCTGCCAAAATCTTGAAGGAAGAATAAATTCAACTCTCCGAGAGCCTTCGGGTAGCCTGCCCTCATCCAAAAAAAGGCAGGCAATTTTTGAAGGATGACCGAGTTTGTTTAAAGCTCCGCAAAGCTTCACCGAAACCGTCTCTGCCCCTCTATAACTTATCCATGGCTGAACTATGAGAAACCTCATATAATTAATTGAAAGTATAGCGCAAAATGGTAATTCATAAACTCCCTATATCTGCCGTTATGGTAATTTACAACGAAGAGGCTGTTTTGGAACGGGCCCTAGAATCTTTAGCAGATCTGGTCGACGAGATCATCATCGTCCACGACGGCCCGTGTAAAGATAAATCGCTTCAAATTGCAACAAAGTACAAAGCCAAAATTTACGTCAGAAAACACGTCGGAATATGCGAACCCCACCGGCCTTTAACTTACAAAAAAGCTAAAAATGATTGGATACTGCAAATTGATGCCGATGAGTATTTGTCTGAGGGCTTGCGTAACAATTTGGGGAAGCTAATAAACACCAAAGTGGACATTTACGATTTTTCCTGGCCAGGTTTTTACAAAAATAGACACTATATCGGACCCTACAAAAGAGCTTTATTTAAAAAATCCAAAATAGTTTATTTCGGACTTAGACATCACGACCCAGTGCCTTTGAATAAGGATGTTGTAGTTAAAAAATCAAACTACAGGGTAATCCACAAGCCGAATTATGAATACCTTGAACTAAAATCTTTTGGCTGGAAATATGGCAAATACACCAAGATTCATGCTTGGCAGTTGACCAAAGGATTGGAGAAAATTCCGAAATGGAACTGCGAAGAAATTGTGTTAGATTTAAAAGACAAAATAAGAGTTGACCACCCTATCGTTCTTGGAATTCTAGGTAGCATGGCTTATCACACACTCTTGGGGCTTACTAAATTCCTACGAAAAGCACAATTTTATTACTTAAAACAGGGAATCTTCACAAGCATTTATTGTGGATTGGTGTTTTACTATGTAGCGCTTTTCAAAAAAATAGATACAGCAAACTGAGTTTATTCAAACTCCTTGAAATCCGTGGGTTCTTAGCCCACGGAGGTTCATTTCTTAACCGCTTTAATATGAATACCCGCGCCCGGAACAAAGTACAAAATTTGAGATTCAAAGTTTGTCAATCTTGTTATTGTATTTTTAAAAAACGTTAATACTTTTTTATTCTCCAGGTGCTGTTCAATTCCAGTTTCTAATCGTCTGCCGACAAGATCCACAACCGTAAAAAAACCTACGTCTACTATTTGGCCAAGTAAATGCGCACCGTATCGCTTTTTCTCAAGCTTAAAGCCTTTTTCTTTAATCTTTAAGTTGACATCTTTTTCCTTAAAGCCTTGAATGTGGCCGGCCAATTCTCGCTTACTTTTCCAGCCCAATTTAGAAAACCAATAATGGAGAGAAAATACCGAACCTTCTAGGGGTATAAATGCGCTCAAAATTCCACCATGTTTAACTACCCGAGAAAGTTCATCGAGAGCTTCGTAAGGCTTTTGCAGGTGCTCGAAGACATCCTCTACGATCACCGCATCAAAAAAGTTGTCGGCAAATGGCAGCGCGTAGACGTCACCGACCTTAAAGGCAACACCCTTATTACTGCCTTTTGCATGGCTAACCGCTTTTCGGGAAATGTCTACTCCATACACTGCTAAATCCGGCCGGTACATACTTATAGCCTTAGCAAAACCTCCACCACCGCACCCGGCATCTAAGATCCTTCCCTTAACCTTAGCTAAATCGGAAAGTGTGTATTTGAGCCGTAAGTATGAGAGGTAGGTCGGTACGAGCCGCACCTCATTACCTCCCCAAACTTTTTCTTCATAGTCAAAATTAGTCATTGCCGTCAATTTTGTTGGCTAAAAACCGGGCAAGTTCATCGCCTACAATTTTATGCCCATCGATAGTCCAATGGCCATCAAAGGGATAATAAAGCGGAAAAACATTACTTTGGCGTAAGGGGTTATAAAGCTCTAGTGTAGCAATACCACTTTTACCCAATTCTTCCATTATGGTGTCGATCGGTCTTGGTTCATATAACTTTTGTCTCTCAATCCCAAGTGCTTCTCTCCCGCTATCCCATTCTTTGGCGTCAATGTAGTTGCCCCGAGGAACTACAGTAACGGCATAGTCGATACTTTTTGTCTTAAGAAAATCTCCTATTAAATTCAAGTTAGCGATATTTAAGTTCCAAGACTTATCGAAATTTTCCCAATCATTTGCTTTCGCAAATAGGCTTATATCCCAGGATAAATTGGTTCTCGTCAATTTCTTTCTCCTATTTAGTATTTCGGTACCTACTTCTGAATGCACAACCTGAAATAATCTGGATTTTAGCAAAAATGTAGTCAGCGGTGGTTCGGGAGGTGGCCAAACTTCGACAAAAGTATCCGTACCGAAACCCAAATCTTCTTTCATTCTAAAATATCTCTTCCAACCTCCGTAATAGTAGTCGTCGTGTAAATCAGAAAGATCAAAAAAGGCAATGACAAGATCCGGTTTTAACTTGCCGACATTTTCTTTTAAAAATTCCAGTTCCAGAATTGGGGAGTAGCTCCTGGTACCGGTGTTGATTATGTCAACTTTATCCCCTCCCATGGCGTCATCCAGAATCTTTTCGGCAATCGTGTCAAACCTCTCTGTTATCTCAACACCCCAGCCTTCGGCAAACGAGTCACCCACGATAAGTACACGGAAAATTTTGCTGTCTTTGGCACGTATATCGTCGTCCCGAAATCCGAAACTGTTTGTTGCAATTTCTGTCTCGTACTCTTTTGCCTTTAGAACTCCAACACAGCTCCGTATCAATTTATGATGAAGTCGTGCATCTTTAACCTGGCAATCTGTCAAACGCTCACCCATGGCGATTCTCGATAACCCCCAGAGGTCTTTTATTGTGTAAAAATGCAAAGATACTTCTAAAATAAAAAGACCCAAGAACGCGCCTATAAATATAACCGAAAATTTAATTAACAATTTGTTCGATCTCATCTAACTTCACCCTATATACTCTGGTACCTCTATTGTCTTCCAGTAATTCAAAGTATTTCTCCTCCCTTAGAACTGCTTTTACGAAATTGTCGGAATTCTCTGACGGAGCAAAATTACCTGTCAAAACTGCCAGTTCTGCGTCAGTTTTAATAAGCCATTTGAAAATCTCAAGTCTAAATTCACCCCAGTTTTGAAAAGGATCGTCTCCCCCTTCATAGTAATAAAAGGGGTTGTAAAGCTGAGAAATCAAACGCTCAGCTGGTATTTTTTCCTTGTCAATTAAGTAGTATGTCAGAGTTGCTCGACCCTCGGGGAGAAGGATATTACCCTGTCCTTTATAATGTTTTGCAATTGTACCGGCAAATACTTCGTCGCCTTCAAGCGGACCCATCGCTCGGGAGTAATGATAATTTATGGATAACCACGAGATTTGAGAAAGTAGTAGTAGAACCGCCAAAACCAAAGAGCCCAAGACCATCACTGCGCGTCTGAGTACTTTGGGAAGAAATCTAGGCAAGAAATAAAGAAGTAAAATCGATAACATACTTGCTATAAATATGTACGGCCACACCACCAACCTATCTACAAAATTTCGATCGATAACGGTCACGATGCCATCTTCTGGATATCCATAAAGGTAGGAGCCAAATCCGAAGACAAAAGATAAGTGTGATATACTTGCCAAACCAACTAAGAAAAATAAATAACCCCTTGGTCTTTTTAAGAGTATCGCCAAACCGCTTACAATCGACGCTACTGATATTATTTGAGAGATTGTTTTTATTAGTTGTACCTTAGTCGATAATATTACTCCTTCTTTGATGAACCATTTTCCAACCACTGTAGCTAAAAAATTGTGATAAATGGGATATATTGGATTACCAGTATAATCAAGTAGATATTTCATATAAAGTACAAAAGGAATAATATAGCCAACAACTAAAAATATTTTTGCCTGCGAGTTCTTTCCCTTGAGCAAAACTGAGATTACCAAACCGATACCGAAAAGCCAGTATTCACTTCGCTCCATCCCCGCAAGCATCCAGACAAATCCAGTCCAAAATGCATATTTAGGCCATATGTATATTCCCAAAAGAAGGAAAAAAAATCCCAAAGGTTCTTGCATTCCTAAAGTGTCCGAAAATAGACTTACCGGCAAAAGCGAGGCAAAAGCGGCCGATAAAATAGCCGAGTAGATATTAAAATGTCTGTAAATGATTAAGTAAACTAAAACGACAGATAGTGACCCAAAAAGTACCGATATCATCCGGGGAACAAGAATGCTCGTCGAACCCGAAATCACAAAACCAATTATTACAACAAGCGGGTGGAGTAAACCCCAGTAGTACTCCAGTCCTTTAAAATCCCAAAGCCTTAAAAAACCTTGCTTGAAGCCAACGTCTTTGGACAAAATCGCGATCTGCCAATGGTGATAGACGTCTCCATACCAGTTTGGCCCAACTTTAAATGGGTCCGTGAAGTAAAATAGATATACAAGCCTCGGCAAGAGAGCCAGAAGAAAAACTATAACCGGTATTGTATATATCCACAATATAGAATTAGTACTGCTACGATCCTTTTTAGGTCCAGCCTCCTTTTCGACCCTGTGCATTTCATACTCCTCATCTTCCTGCAGTACCCTGTCAAAAATTTTTCCAAGCATACAATAAACTATATCAAAAATTTCATATATAAGTAATTGACTCTAAGTAATCTTGACTGGATTGTATACCAAGATAGAATTTCACTAATTTTTACCTGATTATTTACTGACTGAAATATGAATGTTACATTTATACATAACCTATGCCGGTCCTTAAGAGCAAGTATATAAAAGATGACATATTCAAAATAATTGTGGAGAATATCCCTTTACCTTGCGTTGATATGATCGCTGTTAGAAAAGTTGCAAAAAAATATGAGATTGGAATAGTTATTAGGAAAACAGGACCTGAAAAAGACAAGTATGCAATTGTAGGCGGAATAGTAAGAAAGGGTGAAACAATAATCCAAGCTATGAAGCGTCATCTGGAAGACGATCTTGGTCTAACTTCATTTGAGTTTATAGCCTGTGACGAGTTCCATCCCTTTTTTTTACAGCGCTATTATCATAGTGAAAAAGCAGTGGATAATAGTCATGGATATGACCCCACAAAAGATGCACTTACCCCAATCTATCTCATTAAATTAACAGGTACTCCAAAACCAAAAAAGCAGGCAAGTAATTTCATATGGATTTCGGAAAAAGAAATACCGTCTCCCAAAAAAACTGGATATCAGACCGGAATATCAATGAAAGCGGCTTTTAAATATCTGAAAAGTTTGCCTCTTGCCTTAAATGAAGTATTATAATCTTTTACCTTCTATAGCATTCAACATTGCTTTTTCAAGTACATCCACGTGATGTTTCCAGCTGAAGTTATCTTGAGCAAATTCGTGAGCTTTCTCCCCCATCTCTACTCTTTTTTCTTTATTCTCCAAAAGCCAAATAATTTATTGTATTCGCTGCAGAGATAAAACTGCCTTGGTTCGTCTTCTATAATTTCCGGAAATCGACTAGCCTTTTCTAGCCAGAAATTATCATTCTCGTCATCGCAAACACCCGATACCTCCATTGACATCACAGGTCCCGATCCTTTTTTTGCATAAAATTGATGATACATTCCGGGCACGGTACATACCGATTCCCCGGGAGCTAAAGATAATCTCTGTCCGGCCTTTAAGGTTACTTTGCATCCGTCGACAGAAACTGTCAATTTAGCGCCAGAAAGATGAGCGTTTCGATCTTGCTTCCAAAAGCGATATATAATTATTCCTCCTCCTACATTAATTGCATCTTCCATCTTAATCCGGTGATAATGAATTGCTGATTTTTGCTCCTCTTTTAAGTACATTAATTTCTGGGCATAGGGTTTGGGATATTCACTTGATCCCTTTTTGCCGTTTCTTAAAGTAAAAATTATCCTGCCTGTTTTCTCAAAGTCCCCTGACCCGAAATCAGTTACATCCCAACCTAGTCTTGCAGTAAAAATTTCCTGACAGGATCTTTTTTCTTTTTTCCAATCAGAGATTGTCCAGTATGCAAACGGCGGAAGTGGAAAATTCCTACTTTCAAAAAACTTAATTGCGTCTTTTATAGTGTGATTGATTTGTGAGCGGTACATTGCAAATATAATTGCTTCAAAGCCTTTTGTCTGCGAGAGCATCAAGTATTGCACCTTCCAATACATCTATATGGTGCTTCCAGGTGAAGTTTTTCTGGACATGCTCATGCGCAGCTTTTCCCATCTCAATCCTTTTTTCCTGATTCTCAAGAAGCCAAATGATTTTATCTGCATAATCTTTAACCTCGTAAGGTTTTGCTAGGAAACCTGTTTCTTTATCTTCAATCGTTACTGTTGGTCCACCCCTCTTCCAAGCCACTACCGGTACACCAAATTCTTCTGCCTCCACAACTCCCATTCCATAGTCCTCATTCGGAGCGGTATAAACATAAACTGCAGCATTTTCGTAAAGCTCTCCCATGTACTTATCATCTACCTCCCCAAGCCAGATAACATTTCCTTCTACTTTTAACTTTTTGGCCAAGTTTTGCCACTGGGAAGTCACATCCGTAAATGCACCTGTTATTACAAGCTTTACTTTAGGAAATTTCTTTAAGACATAAGGCATTGCCGAAATCGCATAGTCGAAACGCTTTTGAAGGTAATGACGATTAGTAAGGAGAATATATGGCTTTTCGATAGTATGCCCATTTACTTTGATAATTCCTTTATAGTATTTATCCTTACTTAACCTTAACTTTCCGTGAGGAAAAGGATCGCATCCAGCTGGACACTCTAAAAACTCTTTGCCGTAAATTGTTGAAATTACGTTCCCAATGTAATTACCGTTGACTGTCAGAAAATTAGCTTCTCTAGTCGACACCTTATCAAGATACCAAACTAGGGGTTTGACTGGGCGTATAAGCTTTTGCAAAAGTACAAAATTTTTATTAGCCCTCCAACCAGTACTTACATCAATTGAACGCGGGTATATCATCCTGTTTGGCTGATTCAAATAAATCACATAAGGCTTTCTTAGAAGTTTCGCATATACCCAAGCAAGCCAAACTCCTGGTTGATTTTCACCAATAAAAACATCATATCTTCTAAACTTAGAAAAAAGAAGTGGAGCAAGAAACGAAGAAAAACCCATATCCATTGCATCACTAAAGGGAATGAAGCGAGGAAAGGAAAAAAGAATTGGTCTTGGCCTGGCTTTTTTTAATAGCGATGGGTAACACTTTTCCCAATCAATAGCTGGAGCATATAAATCTACTTCATACCCTCGTTTACGAAGCCCCAACACTCCCTCCAATGCAATCCTTTCTCCTCCTCCAGAGTAAACAAAAGAGCAATGGAAAAACCCTATCTTTGGTTTTTGATTTTTAGATTTCATCTTTTCGCCAACTACTCTATTCTAAACCATTTGTATTTGCAATATGAATTAAAATTAGATAAGTGGTAATTATTAATCGCCAAGTACTTTAAGTTAAAGCCTATTTAACAATAAGTCCTTTGTAGTCGAACTTAACAGGAAATATTTTGGACTCTTTTGGAAGATTTTTTTGCCTTCGAATCTTATTAAAAAACTTTATCAAGGCTTTTGTGTCAGGAGTATAGAAAAGCATGCTCCCGCCACCACCAGCACCCGTTGCTTTCCATGCTAAGTAACCTCCCTTTAGTCTACTTGCCAGTACTTTCATTGTGTTTGTTACAACACCCGAAAACGGTTTTCTATGCAATTCTCTGGATTCATTTATCAAATCAGTCATCGCAACCTGATTATCAATTTGCCCTGCCATTAGCTTTGCCACTTTGCTCATTTGCTTTATTGCAGGAATAATTTTTTTATAGTTTTTAGGTGAAAAGACAATGTTATGCATATCTACAGATTCATGTTTTTGCCCTGTATAAATAATAACCAGTCTTTTTTCTAAATGTTTAGTCCGTTTTCGCTCTATCGGATATTTATTAACCTTGTTATCTTTTCTGAACTCCCAAAGGTTAACTCCTCCTTCCAAAGCGGCTGCCTGATCCTGCAAACCCGCTCGATGATGGAGAACTTGATTCTCAAATGTATAAACTTTAAATATCTTGTCGGTGAGTGAGAACTTGTCTAAAATTGCAGGATTAGACGCAATCATAAAGGTAGTTCTTATCGCAGCAGACACTCCAAGTCCACTATTTGTAGGAACTTCCCTCACTGAACAAACAAAGTCGCCATTTAGCCTCCTGGTATAAACTCGCTGTTTGATGGCTGCGTTTAGTAAAAATCCTCCATAATCCTGCCTATAAGGATCACAATCAGGCCAACATGCTGATATATCAACTCGCACGGGTGCAGAAACTTTTTTAAAATTCTTCATATTTCGTGAATTGCCTTCGTATTGAAAATTAACTATAGCATATCGTCAATTTCCCAATGTGGCTTTTTTATCCATCAAAAGTGAGACTGCAGTCTTAACATCCTGGGAATATTCCTTTTTGGTAATCAACACTCCTTTTTGGGATGCAACAATAACCAATCCTTTTACTTTGGTTACAACAACATCCACTCCCGCGCTTACAACCAAATTATCCTTAGCAGACAGAAGAATAGTTAAGTTTTTCGGGTGTGTAAATGAATAGACGGCATTTTTTGCTTTATCTTTTTCTAGATTGTTCCATACCTCTTGCCAGTTGCTAACATCACTCCAATAGTACTCCCCGATAATCATGGCAAAATTTTTCGCCTTTTCAGATATTGCATAATCTATAGAAATTTTAGGCACCTTCGGAAAATATTTTTTTAAAGCTGTTTTTTCATTGTTTGTGCCTAGTGCTCTGTCAATTAGTTCTAACCATTTGTAAATATTTTTTGCGTGTTTTCTAAGCGCAGATAGATATACATCTGCTCTCCAGACATAATTGTTAGCATTCCAAAAATGTTTCCCTGAGTTAATATAATCTCTGGCGATTCTTGACCTTGGCTTTTCAGTAAAGTTATCAATATTAAATATATCCGTTTTACTAATTCTTGAAAGTTTTTTGCCTTTGTGAATGTAGCCAACTCCGGTATGAGCATAAGAAGGTACCACTCCCACAGCAATCAGCATCTTTGATCCATATGCATATTCAGCGGCGACACTCATAGCTTTAAGATAATTTTTCTCGGGGTCAATTATTTGATCAGCTGCTGCATTAACTATTACTGCATCGGGGTCTTTCTTTCGTATATACAAAGCTCCCAGACCGTGTGCGGGTCCGCTATCACGTCCTTCAGGCTCGACAATGATGTTAGCAGGTGGTAACCTCGGGCAAAGACCAAGAATTATTTCTTTATATTTATTGCCAACTATGCCTACATATATTCTCTTCCATGGCAATAATTTTCGAACCCTGTCAATTGTCAATTCAAAGAGTGTTTTACCGGCAAAAAGCCTCAAGAATTGCTTAGGAGTCTTTTCTGTTGACAGCGGCCACAGCCTTTTCCCAGGACCACCAGCCAAGACTAATGCATACAGGTGCTTTTTGTAATCGCTAGTCATATTTGCGTTCTTTACCTTCCACATTATAATTCTTATGTTCCGATTTTTGAACCCCTGTAACAATCCCCAACCCCAAAATACTTGCCAAGGTTATTGAGTATCCGAGGATAGAAACAAAAAAGCAATTAATAATATCAAGATTACTTCACATTCTCTTCTTAGAATTTCTGACTAAAACTCCTAAACCAATAATAGTCAATCCGGTAACACTATATCCCCAAACTGAATGTCCTCCCGAGAATTTCTCTCTCGATTCCCAAATTTCCCCCTTCTCCACTTCATCCCAAACACCAAGAACGTCTTTCTTTTCCATTTCAAATTTTGATCTCTCTGATACGATAGAAAATCCCAAAAGAAAAAATACAAGAACCAAAAATGTGTTTGAAAAAACACTTCGGGTCGTCTTTGCTAAACTGATCCGTTCGTCCAGTTTAATAAAATCCGATAATTTAACAATCACGATACTCAATATTAAAGACATTGATACTCCGAATTCCGGTACATACCTTGATGGATGCGAGGGAAAGATACCACCTCCCGCCAAAGAAATAATTGCATAGGTTATGCTGAAAAAACTTGCTATAAAAAGAGGTTGAAGTGTTGGTTTCCTGTCAAACATCAAGTAGCCAAAAGCACCAAGTAGCGGCAGTGTAAAAAAAGTAATCGGAAATAATTTCGATACTGTAAAACGTATGTTTTCCCCCAATGGTCCAATAATCATCCAAAAGAAAAATGAAGGATTGTACCAAAAGGATGTCAAACCTCCAGATACAATTAGTATTGTAAGAAATCTCGCGAGCTTTAGCCTCCCTCCACCCAATAACAGCTCAGAAAAAGAAATTATTCCTGCAAATATTGCATATGTCAGAAATCCGAAAGGTGAAGTAAGTGCAACTAAGGCCGCAAAAACAACTGCAATCATTAAATTGTTCACTCCCCCCCTCTTTACAAAATTCAAAAGCCCTATTAAAGCTATTGGGATAATTGTTAGGCTTGCAATATGGGCTGCATCAACACCCAAAAGTGATGTAGAAATTCTGGTTTCGGCAAAAGGATACGTAGTCAGACTTGCAATAGAAACGGCAAGTACACTTATTAATTTCCTATCGGTGATACTTCTTATAAAAAGATAAAGTGAAATAGGAAAACCTAAGAAAAAAACTATATTGATTATCTGAACAGAATTGGAGAAAGAATGTCCACTAAGTATCACAAATGCTTTTGCCAATATTGGAATCACAGGTCCAGAAAAAAAAGCATCTGATGCCGATGTTCCGAAAAAGGGATAAATACTATACAGGTTAACAATTAATAGAATCACTACGGCAAATGTTTCGGTAAAACGGTTGTTCTTCCAGCTGCGAAAGACCACGCCTGATACACCTGATCGTCCAATTTTCTCCGCCAGACGTTTGCTTCTTTTGGAAGCAATTGTCTCTGACTCTTTGGGAATTCCAGCATCCATTTCTATAACATTATATATTTATCAGATTTTTTCAGTCAAAAGAAAAGAGTAAGAAAACCACCAAAAGAAAATAAGAAAAAATATTGTCAATATCGCTGCAAATAAATCATGATATACAATTCTAAATATAGGCATTGAGTAAACCGCCAAAAGTACAGTTGTCGTTATCCTGGCAATATTCAACCAAAATAGAAAAAATAGGCCAAGAAATAAAGTTTGAAATTTCGAAAAGAAAGTTGCTTTTGAACCCGACAAACCAAGGATTGCCGATATCGAAAAAAGAAGAATGGACTGCCAGCCCAAACAATTCCAAGTCATTTTCATTTCAATACCGTTCACTATCATTCCCCCCTTGATAGGAATATAACTAAGATCAAATGATCTAACCACAAGACCAACGATACGCACTTGAATAGGAACCCAGAAATTCTCAAGCAAATTATAGAGGGTAAATTTCTCAAAGACCTTTGTAAGAATCTCGTTAAAGGTCAGTACCAGAGGCATTACCAATAAAGTGATAACGACTATTGCTAAGATTGATCTGATAAGGTCCTTTCTACTCATATTAGTCCTTTTTTGATTTTTTCAATCCTTTTTTCCTCTTTTTTATAGACTTAAGTTTTATGAACAAAACCGGCGAAAGCAAGGTCAAAAGCAGTAAGTTTTCGGGTGTTTTAATCTCGATTGCAACAACCGCCCAATCAACAACACCGCTCCATGTCCCGTCTACTGTAAGGTTTGTTGTTTGACTGGCAAAAATTTGATCCTGTACTGCCTGGGCGGCTGAATCTCCTGAACTTCCGGTTCTAAAATCCCCCCGTTCGTTGTAGTTAGTCCCTTCGGTGTGCGTTCTAGTACGATTTGAGGCTGCAGAAAAAACCATGGAGTTGGCTTGTGACGTATCAAGGGTTGAAAAACTGTAACTGTTCGTGTCAGTTCCTGTAGTATCACAAACTCCTGCCGACGCCCCAACACCACCCGTATTTGCTTTTTCAGTATTTCCGATCGGGCTTGCAATATCTACGCCACTATAACGATACACTCCGATGGTAGCCCCTCCGGAATAAGCTGTACCACCGTTTAAGTTCGCTGTAACCGCACCATCTCCCGAAGGGCTTCCGAGAGCTTTAAATACTGCCAAATTAGTCTGTTGACGGTCTCCGCACTGACTATCAACTAGGCTCCAGCTTAAACCCAATCCCGAAACACTATCTACTGATCTATTACCTTTTGTAGTCACTACAGCTAAATATAAATGATTGTTGACTGCCGTTGAATTGGTGGCTGTCGTCACGGACGTAATAGTCGCGGTAGAGCTTTCGATTACACCTGAATCAAGTTCCTGAAACGTTATGGAATCAGCCGCCACTTGCCAAGGTTTTTCCTCCCTAAAAATCATCTTTTCGCTCTCGACAAAAGTTAGAGGCCCGATTAAATAAAAGGCGGGAGATATCATAGGAAAGCCAAGCGTGTAATCTAACTCGTAAGTCTCGCCTTTTCTTAGATTGACTTTCCAGACAATTTTATTTTCTTTTCTTTCTCCGCCTTCCCCTACTTCATAAACCACAAACTCGCTATTCGGAAAACTCTCGATAATACTCCCTTCAAAATCTTGATTTGCTACTATTTTTAATTTAACAGGATAGCTTACCGGTGGGTAAATTCTGGTCGGATAAGAAACCCTCTCAACAATAAAGGGTAAGTTGTCACGAATAACTATGCTTTCTTCTACCGATTTTTTACCATTATAGCTTTCTGCTTCCAGTAGTACTGAATAAGTTTCCTCAACACTCCTGGCCGTAAACTCTGCCTCATAATCAGCCTTATTTGTAATGCTATCCCGCAAACATTCCCCGCTTTGACGCAGCAATCCGTTATTGGTTGAAAGTTCATAAGTCTTTCCCTCCGAAGGAACCGTAATAAACAGGTTGACCTTCGCATCACATATAGTTCTTCCTGCGTCATCAACAACACCAACACCCATTTTTATCCGTTCACCCGGTTCATATACACTTTTAGTAGTGTTAAATGCCAGAACACCCCAACTAAATTTCTTTTCGACTTCAAATTCATCACCCAATGTTGTACCTTTTACAACAAGGTTGTAAACACCAGGGGAAAGATTGTCTTTATTTCCTATCTCAATATCATAAATATTGTCATCTTTGCGTTTAATTTCAACCGGCAGATCAGCCCTTCGATCCAAATAATATACATCGACATCTATGCTGTCTTTCTGTGCAGCATAGATTGTAGATCTCCTAAATATTGATGTACTCTTCACTTTTTTATTCTTTAAGCTCAGAGTGAATCTTGGATTTTCCGCACTTGAAAAAACTTTCTTGCTGCTTGACAAACTAGCTTGTCTACCATTTAAAATATTGGCAGGTCCTTCCAACCTTCCTTGGTAATCAAGAATCACAGTCTGATATGTAATTAGGGTTGCTATTAAAGAAAAAACAAATGTTACTTTTCCAACCCATCTGATCTTAGTTTTATTACTACTTATCATGTCGCCTTTATCAAATCTGTTATTTGCTGTAGCTAAAGAAATATAGTTAGTGGCTACTGACAACTGGCTGTTGACAACTTGTTCTGCACGCCTTGGAAGTATTCCAGAAATGAATCTGTAGAAGCGTCCTCTTGTGAAGATGTCTGTAATCCTTCCTGTTTTAGGAGTTCTAAACCATGTTCCTTCTTCGTGTTCAAGAAAACCTTTTACTGATGCATAGGCTTGGAAGGGTACGACAATGTAGGATAGGACAATAAATGATAATATGCCTCCATAGTCTTTTTCCTCGCTCTCTTCCAAAAATAAGCCCACTGAGTTCATTAAAGGTAAAGCTAGCATGTTAGTTAATACTAGGCTCCATCCCCAAAGCTGACTCCAGAATGGTAGAGATGTTTTGAATATAGTTTCTGATATTAACCAAGAGATGGTACCAATAAGGAAGAAGAAGGCTTGGAGGTAGTAAGGAGCATTGTAGGCAAATTCTAGTTTTTCAGAAAGAGTAAGAGGAGAGGGAATGAACTTCTTTTGTAAATTTCTAATTTCTAATTGATCTAAAGAATTCCCAATACCCAATTTTCCAATTTTGTCATTGGTGCTTGGTGCTTGTTTAGAATAATTAGAGTAATTAGTAATTCGATCATTTGCAAAGGCCGGATTATTAGTACCAATCTCTTCCCAACGTCCAAACATTAACCTACCAAACATCTTCCTCACATTATGGCTGTGGCCTTCTGCCCATCTCATTCTTTGTCTGATGAGTCTTTTAAGGGTTGAGACACACTCAGCCGGTGCTTGGATATAAGGAGTGTAGACTACTTTGTAACCTTTCTCGTATAGTTTTAGTGTTAATTCATAATCTTCGGTTATTGATGTTTCCCAGCCTACTTCATCTAAAACGTCTTTTCTGATAAGGTAGACTGCACCTGAAATATGTTTTAAACCTCCGTATATTTCCTGACCACTCCTCTCAATTACATAGCTTCCTGCATATTCACTTCTTACTCCCCTTGTGATCCAGTTTTCGGATTTATTTAATACGTGCCATTGGTATCCCTGGACTGCCGCTATGTTAGATTGCCTCAGTGCCACCTTGTCCTGAGCGAAGTCGAGGGTTCCTGCTGTTGCTTTGAAATACTTTAGGAATAGCTCCAAGGTATCCGGATATGGAACAAAGTCTGCGTCAAAGATACTTACAAATTCTGTACGGGGGTCACAGAGGGTAAGAGCCAGTTTTAATGCGCCACCCTTGAAACCTTGTCTTGTAGTACGGTGTAAATGTTTTAATGTTACTCCAGCTCTTACCTCTACTTTACTTAGTTCCCAACCTTCTTCTTTGTTAACAATAGTATGTAAGTGTTCTCCTTTGGCAAGATGCTTTGCCATATAGTTTCTGATAATTGCCGTTGTTTCATCGGTAGAATCGTCACAGAGGATTACTTCATAGTCTTGCGGTGAGTGGGTTGATCCGTACTCAAAGTTGGTTACTGCTTTGGCTACACGCTCGGCTACATATTTTTCGTTGTATAAGGGTATGTGGACTGATATGAAGGGGTATCTATCTAGTTTAATGTGGGAAAGATTGGGTTCAAGACCGCTGACACCTGATTTTCCATTCTCCAGACTCAATCTTGCGTTTGGATAAATCCCATTATTGTTTCCATTACCTAATCCTAATATCCAGGAGAGAAAACCATTTCTTTTACCTCCTAGATCTTGTCTTTCACCTTTTGCCTCTGTCTGTGAATACGAAAGAACAAGAGCAAGAGTCAGAAAATACTTCATTGAGTAAAGGAAGAATAATCCTCCCATGACTAGAGCTATTGTGGCAAAGAAGTAACCGATCGGATTTACGTCTGGAATCTTCGAAAAAGAAGTGGCTATATAATTCCCTAAACCTAAAATAAAAATTGTTGTAATCGCCGAAAAAGCAAAAGTGTAAAAGATTTGAATTACTTTTCTTCTGCTCTCGTATGGAAGTGCAAAGAATCTCGCAACATAAGTAAGCAAATCTGAAATTCCACGGATTACGGGTGTTTCTTTAGCTTGGGAGTAAACCAGTCTTTGCTCATATGTCGAAAGGTCTTGTCTTCTTAAAATATTTTGAACTCCATGGTGACCCAGAATCGGCTTAGCTCCTATTTGAGGTAAATTAGATACAATTTTTCTGACGCCGAATTCGGGATGTTTGGCGACTAAAGAAAGAACAGCATCCTGATAAAGGGCGGGAGACTGGCGGTAATATCTTCTAACTTCGGGGATTTTGTCCTCAAATGCCGATATTTTCTCTTTATTGCTTTCTCGGTATCTTTTCAACCATTTATAGATAGTATTTCTTGAAGTTTGATATTGTCGTGCAACATCCGAAACTGATTCGCCTTCATTTATAATGTTTTCGACAATTCGTAAGCGTTCATGCGGAGAAAGCGGTCTGAATTCTATCTTCTTCGGAACTCTTGATTTTCTTTTTCTTCCGGGTTTCCCTGCAATCAAACCTTTCTTACCATATTGTTCGTAACGCCGAAGCAATCTGTTAAATAAAGCTGTGGAAATACCGTATTCCTGGCAAAGCAATTTTAGAGGTTCACCCTTTAGTGCTTTTTGAATTAATTCATACCTTTTATCCGAAGTTAACTTTGTCTTCATGGGCAGGTTTAATTAAAAATAGATTTAAACAGCTGTTTACATAATTATTTACTCATGTGCTTAAAAATAGCTTCAGCTATTAATGTTAACATTAAATGGGTAACGTTTGTCAATGGTGTTTTGTATTATCTTAGCCTTAATCTAAAAAAGACGATAAGAAAAAATAAAAATTTATAATTCTTCCACCCCCCTCGCTAGCTATCGAAGTGTATTTTGATAACTTTATAAATGATTACATAGTAAGAGGATTATTGCATCCTTTATAATGTGACTAATGTTCTATACTTTGAATATGTGTCCGAATAATAGAGATTAATTTAGGATAAAATAATTGTTCTAATTTAATGGAATTGTCTTTATATTTTTTCGGAGTACGTCCTATATTATAAGTTACTCAGACTTTTTATTGATATCTTATTGAAGGCTAAATCGTTCAGCAAACGTTCTGAAAAAAGGTAGAAGTTAATAGTGAAGGAATATCTTCTGAGAATTAAGCGTTTCAACTATCATGTGTCCGAAGGAATCTCTTAATACATTCAATTTATTTCCTTTTTCGTTAAATGCTTCCCAACCTTTGTCAAAGGTGATAAGTACAATTATAAACTCAAAATCTGAAACATCTGCTATTTCAATTCTTGCATTACTGTATTCATAAGGTAATTTCTCCTCCAATAAACGAATATATTGCTGAAGTCCATTAAGATCATCCCCTCTCTGTGGGGCTATAGGTAATTGATTCAAAGTAATATTACCTCCCCAAACCAAACCTGAATCCACTATTTTATAAATTCTATCCCCGTTTCCTTCCCATGCCATCTCTCCCACTTTATCCCATTTGTCTAAATTACTAAAATCTTTAAAATAGTCGGAAGACCTTCCACCGTGTACCAAAACCCACTCTACTCCCAAACTTTTTAACCATAAGCGGGTAAGTTCTGAGTCATTTCCTTCTCTTATTTGATATGCACCATGCTGCCAAAGTGGGTGGATGCTTACCTTATCCACCCCACCCCGCACCTGATTCAAATTATATAGAGAGTTCGCCCAAAAAACTCCTGACCCCGAAATAAATACTCTTTCACCGCCCGCAAGTTCGGAAAGCTTTTCGACGCTTTTGATAATTTCAGGAGGTTTATTTGTAAATACTTCTTGTGTCCCCACTAGTTTGTGAATCCGCCAAACAAAGTAAAAGGGAAGTAAAAAAATTAAAATAAGAAGTAGGTAGTACTTATTAAGTCTCATTGATAAATTGCTAGTCTTATCATCTGCTATTTGTGACTCCTTAATTAATTTGAAATTCCTATAAATAAATCTTTTCAATATGGGATAAATCGAAATTGATAAAATTAATGTAACACCGATTTCTATTTCAAAAAACCAGCTAGTCCAATCCATCCAAAAATCAATATCCTGAAGCATTCTATAAACTGTCAAAAAGATAAAAACAGCCAGCCAAACTAATGTAAATATTTTCAATTTTTCTTTAAATTTATAATTGAAGTAGACTACAAAAACAGCAACAAAAATTGGTAAAGCGAATCTGAGTGAGTTGAAAAGCTGATAGATTACTCTATATACCGGGTTTCCACCCAATGATGGGTTGGTTAAAATCGTCCACCAATAATTCGGCGTATACCAAACGAAAGTAACTAATAATAAGCTTGATACGACCAGAAAAGACAGAAGTTTAAGCTGAACTAACAAACCCTTTATCCTACTTTTTTCAAAACTTTTTGCGAGAGTGACGGTTACTAAACCGACAATCAATATTGGTAGTATGCTTGTGTTAATTAGAAACAAAAATGAAATACTAAAGGAAGCAAAAATAAATTCTTTAGCTTTATTCCGTCCCAACAAATTCCACACTAAAATTAAACAAAAGGGAAGAAAATTTCTTGCGATTACAAATGAAGCCTCGTCCAGGTAAAATGCCTGAAAATATTTCCACGGCATTATTGCATAAATTAAAGCAAAAACAAAACCTAACATCCTTCCTTTATTTATTTTGTTAATTAAAATCGCCCAACCTACAATTCCGGTTAACAAACTAGCAAGAGTTAGATAAATAATTATTGTAAATAGTGAGGTATGAGTAAAAACACTATCTAATAGATAAACTGATAGCGGTACAACAGGTCCGGTTAAATACCTAAAAGGTACGCCTAAATACCAATATGGATACCACCTATGTATTGATGTAAAACCATTTTCTATAAAGAATTTAGATAAAGAAACTATAACAGGAATCAACGAAGTTTGACTCGGATACATTCTAAAAATTGTATCTCAATTTATGTAGAAACACCAAGAGCGGGTTTGATATCCGGAGTTTCCGCAATTAATGTACCCGGTCTGTCAGTTCTCGAGACTTTTCTTGCGATGGTATTTACTCTAATCAAATTCTTATGGATAAACCAGGGATCGGTCGATTCGGATTTCAATGATACAAACTTCTCATTATAGCTTCCTTCAACTATGTCCTTTTTTAGAAAAACGGAAAGTGCCAGAAAAACCCCAAAGAGGAATCCTAATGTAAATATTGCCCACAATAACATATCAGTAATTTGGGCAGTATCAACTCATTCTCTTACGGGGCAGTCGCAAGGAGTCAACTACTTTTTAATCGATGAAAATAAAGTAGTCAATAGCACAAAATAGATCAATTTTAAAAGTGAAGAATTATACCTTAATCTCGGCAGAAAATACAAATTCCACTATTATACTTTTGTGAAAAGATGACAAGGTAAACATTTATAATGCTGTGAATTGCAATTCCTAATCCTAAAAAGATAAAGGGAATTGCAAATATTAGTCTAAAAGGATAATTAGTTGATTTGTAAAAATAAAATCCTAAGAAAGTTATAAATAAACAGATAATCATTTCGATGACATTAAATAACACAGTGTAGGAAATCATAACCACCCTGTGAAGGATTGTGTGTTTATTTCCTCTCATAAATTTATTTAATTGTACCAAATTTCGTTCGCTAAATCTTTACAAATATATGCAAAATAAGGTATTCTTGCCATATTTATATGCCAGACAAACTCGACTTAATGACAATAGGTCAAGCATCTGAATATCTAGGAGTTTCAATAGATACTTTGAGGCGATGGGAGAAAAAAAGAAAACTTGAATCCTATCGCTCTCCGGGAGGTCATAGATATTTTAAGAAGAATGATCTGGATTCTGTTTTTGGAAGAAAATATGAACGAGCTTCCGAAACACATCCTAGAATTAGAAAGATAGAAGAAAAGATACTCCAAGAACCATCAGAAATTTCACTCATTGATAGAAAAGAGAATTTTAAAATAATAGATAGACCGGTTCGCGAAATAAATATTCCTGAAACACCTGTGGTAAGAGTCGCGAGAGATAGTATGGCTTTAGAAACAAGTATATTACAACCAGCAAATCAACCAACTCAAGTTCCTCCAGTTAGAGAAGCTCAAAAATTAGAAATTGACAAAAAAACGAAGCTGATAATCATTACAATAATTGTTGTAGCAATTTTAAGTATTATTATCTTTTTATTTTGGAGATCCTCTCAAACAATTCTTTCCCCAGTTCCCTGAATACTACCTAAATATCAATAAGAATTACAAATTATATCTTTATATATCATTAAATATTATGAATTACGTATTATTACAAAATCGCTTTGCAATTTTGAGAGGAAGAAACGACTGATGAGCGAAATTCCGATGAAAATCGGAATGAAGCGGAAAAGTCGATTTCTGACGTGTGGACCGTATCGGAATCGAACCGATGTCTCACCCATGCGAAGGGTGTATATTACCACTGTACTAACGGCCCGAAATTTGTATTTAGTATGAAGTATATCGTATATGTCGAATGATATCTAAATTTCAAAGAAAAGTTTTAAGTAGAATTTATCGAAGGACTGTTAGAGGACTAATGTAGGTTCCATTTTTAACAACTTCAAAGTGAAGGTGATTTCCAGTTGAACGACCAGTTGAACCCATCTTACCGATAGCCGAACCACGAGATACGGTTTGTCCTGAAACTACATAAATCTTTGATAAATGTCCGTACAAGGTTTTGTAACCGTTTCCATGATCTATGATAACCCTATTGCCGTATCCATAGTTATCTGGCCAACCTGCAACCACAACCGTTCCGGAATCTGCAGCTAAAATATCAGGGGCCGATCTATTAGCGATATCTACTCCTTTGTGATACCAAGCAAATCCTTGAGAAATTTGCCCGCTTGTAGGCCAGACAAAAGCCCCTGAAGCAACCACTGTACCAGCATCAGGCGTAAGTTGACGGATTCTAGGTCTTGCAGTTGGAGCGCGCTCTACGGGCTTAATACCCTCGGGAACAATAATTATTTGCCCTATAGCAAGCTCGAACGTTTCATCATTTACGAAGGTGTTGTAGGGAAAATCAACTATCGCTTGCTCTGGAGCATCGTACTTTTTGGCAATAGAAAAAACAGTTTCTCCCTTTGCCACCTTATGCGAAACTCCAGTAACCGGAAGGATCTCTATAGTTTGGCCAGGCTTAATTCTATCTTTTTCATCGATATCGTTTTGCCAAAGAATAGTGTCCGTTGATACACCAAATTTTTGTGCAATTGAACTTACAGTATCACCTTCAGAGACACTATATTCAATAATCTTGCCTCTTGGTTTGTCGGAAAAGTCGGTTTCTATACCTCCCTCTTCCACTGATGTGGAAAGTACAGACGAAGCTGTTTCAATTTCCCATGGATCAACTCTAGTTCCAGGAAACTCCTGCGCAATAACTGGGGCTATCATTACTCCAACAAAAGCAAGTCCCGCCATACCGGAGTGAACAAATCGCTTTGCGTTTTTTCCCCTTTGTCGGTACAGAACGGTAACAAAAATATTTTTACTGGTCTCAAAACGTATGAAAGAAAGGTGAAGTATTACTCCTAAATAAGAAAAAAATTCTTTAAAAAATTCCTTTAACTCAATGATAAGCGGGGCTTTGCTAAAGAGTACTTTGGTAAATAAAGGTCTTTTTTTGTTACTCCAAAAGTTTTGCATGAACTCGTACTCGGGTTGTCTCCGACCAGGAGAGTCTCCGACCCGGAGAGCTTGGGGTTTGTTTAGCCCATTCAAAGGCAAATTTGGATTTTTTTTCCTGAATGGAAAGTTAATCATGAGTTGCGTGTGGCTTTAAGGGTAACCAAGAAGATAACATAAGATAGGCTCTTTGGTCAAATAAATTAGGGGTTCTAAAAAATTACTCAAATTGAAGTAAATTATTTCTGCTCGTTAATTTCCAAAACAGATATGGTCCACGTATGGCCTGCGTCACGCCAGTTTGTTTGTATTTTGACTAGCTCCCCTACCTTTAATCTTTGCAATATATTTGATTTCTTTTGTCTTTTTGCGACTCTTTTCTACTGATTTATCTGGTCCGCTCGTACCTGAAATTTGCTTTACTTTCAAAATTTTCTATTAATATCAGACAGTTTTCAAGCTATCTAAGAAGTCCTTGTTAGATTCAGCTTTCTTAAGTCTTTCAAGTAAAGTTTCTGTTCTCTCATCCTCCGATACCATGTCAAGCATGCGTCTTAAAGTATAAATTTGTTGCAAGTCATCTTTACCATATAAAAGCTCTTCCTGGCGGGTACTTGATCGTGTAACGTCAATTGCTGGAAAAATTCTTTTTTCTGCGAGTTTTCTGGTTAAGTGAAGTTCCATATTTCCTGTTCCTTTAAACTCTTCATAAATCAAATCATCCATTCTGCTACCTGTTTCTACTAGACACGTACCGATGATCGTCAGTGAACCATCGTCTTCAATCTTTCTTGCTGCACCAAAGAATTTCTTAGCAGGAAAAAGTGCAGCAGGGTCAAACCCACCGGTCAAAGTACGACCGGACGTAGGCAGAGCTAGATTGTAAGCCCTTGCCATTCTGGTTATAGAGTCAAGTAAAATTACGACATCCATTCCCTTCTCAACCAATCTCTTTGCACGCTCAAGAGCCAACTCTCCAACTGAAGTTTGTGCATCAGGTGGTTCATCAAAATTGCTTGCAGCTACTTCACCAGTACCACCCGTTACATCTCTCATATGTCTAACAATGTCGGTTACTTCTTCGGGACGCTCACCAATAAGTACCGCCATTAAGTGAGCTTGTCTATTTTTCTTTTTCGTAGCTATCACGTAATTTTTTGCAATACCCGAAATAATGTCTTTAATTAGCCAGGTTTTACCTGCTTTTGGAGGAGAAACGACTAGACCTCTTTGTCCAAAGCCAATAGGCGCAATTAAATCTATTACCCTTGTAGTTAAAATGTCCTTTTCTGTTGAAAGAACAATATGTTCATTCGGGTAGACTGCCAGAAGGTCATCAAAAAAGTTTCTGTCCTTTACTTCTTCAATAGGGTCCGCGTTTACTGTTTCCACTTTTAAAAGTCCCCAATACCTCTCGTTTTCTTTAGGACGACGAGCTTGACCACCAATCATGTCTCCTACGCGTAAATTAAACCTTCTGATTTGACTTGCCGATATGTAAACGTCGCGCTCTGAAGGGTGGAATGTGGGACGAAGAAGACCGGATCCTTCGGTTGCGATATCCAAAACTCCGGCAACTGTCTCTGTTGGAAGACCTGAGTCGGGTAAAACCCTGTCATCGACAACCAAAGATTGGGAAGGAGCCGGACTCATATAAACATCCTTTACGGTTTCCACAATCCTTTCGGCGGGCTCAGGACCCTTGCCTTTCTCTTCGCTAACCGGTTCGGATGATTTTGGTTCTTCGGGTGTTACTTTCAAATCTACTGGTTCAGGAGCAGCTTCTTGAGTTGCTTCGTCTTTTTTAACTTTAGTGGTTTTGCTTTTTGTTATTCGTTTTGCAGCCATAGTAAGTGGGAAGTCTAATCTTTGTGATCTAATATTTCATTAAATAAATATCGACATGCCTTATCAGGACATTATTTTGCGAAATTCCGGAAGTACATCTTTCCGAGGACAGGTATATTTTATATTCTTCGACTCAACTTTGTCAACACCTCCGCAGCTAATCACTATTCCTAGTTTTAAATTCATAGTAGGCATCGTATACATAATTTTTATTTTGGGACATGACTTCAAAATAGTAAGTTGTATCGGGCTTTAAATCGGTTAATTTGACCATGTGCTCGCGAGATAGGTCTTCCGAAAACTTATTATAGTCATACGACCTATCTTCGCCGTAATTCACCTTGTTATTTTTTGTATGATGATTAGTCCTCCAATAAATTACCGCATAGTCCCTCCCTACCTCAACCACTTTTACTTCAACAATCTTTGTCTGTTCTCTGTCAAACCAAATCTCGGTTGTTGCTAAAAGCTTCGCCTTTTGTCTAACTGAAAATCTACTAATTGAATTTGCTATTGGATTAACCTTATTTGCAATACCCTCTTCTGTAGTTCTCGCCAAATCTCGAACAGTACTTACGGCTCCATCTTTTACCCTTTGGGTAGTGCGAGAAGTCTGATTCGTCGCACTGGCAATGGTCGAAATCGCAGTTCTTACTAGGGCACCAACAGTATTTGAAACACCGTCCGTTATTCTTCGAGTGAAACGAGAAGTCTTATCTACCACCATTGTCATTCCGGGCTTGACCCGGAATCTGCCGAATATTGACTCGGCCAAGCTCTGCTTACCACGCTGGGCCGTGGCCAAACTCTGCTCATATAGATCCCCGATCGAGTCGGAGATGACAGAGGTGATCCTTTCAATTATGTTCAGGGCAAGCTGGACTCTTTTGGTGGTGGAAGAAATTCCTCTACCTAATGCGGTCAGGCCGTCTCCAATAACACCTTGGATAGAACTAGCTAAGTGGTAGCCTTGGCTAAGACTACTGGTCATTGCGATGAAGTTTACCCTGAGCGAGCTAGTGAGTCGAAGGGTGGCATTCTTTACTGGTTTAGAGATTGCTTGCGCCAGCACTAAGCTTGCTTGCGACACGCGGTCGCTACCGTTCGCAGCAACTGAGGAGAGAAAGGCCAGGCCTTGTCCAGTCTTTTGGTTTACAAAAGCTATTACATTTGTCGTAGTTCTCATTGCCGTTCGAACGATAAAGGCCACCGTCTCCCCGCTCTTTCGGGCGATGAGCATTTCTGCGTTATAGATCTTTCCTCCGACGTATGCCAAACTTTGATACATCCACCAGTACGATTTTATCTGTAGATCATATGCAAACTTTCCGGCTTCAAATGCTTCCCTCCAAAGACCAGCCAAGAGTTGTCCTCCGGCATGAGCAAGATACTTTATGCCATCAACTCCCTTCCAATATATATCTGAAAATATCTTGGCGATTCTCGGAAAGGTTCTTGCCAGAAAATTAGGAAACCGCGTTTGTCTAAATCCTTGCTCAGGTTTGGTAATTTCCAAATCCACTTCTTCCCCAGATTTTTGAAGTTCTTCAATTTCATCCGGCGTTAATAACTTAGATGTTATAGTAACCAATAGAGAGATTGCCTTTGATACAGTGTTGCCTGCTCCATCGCTTGAACTTGAACTTACCCGATATACTCCCTCTTCAAGCTCTTTAAGATCAAGGCTAAAGATTCCTTCGCTAAGGGTCACATTATAAATTGTCAAAACCTCAAATAAACCAAATATATTTTCCTTTTCAATTTTTACCTCTGCTTTACTTACCTTCGAAGTTACCTTTGGATCCCCTGCTTCGTTATCAATTACTTTTCCCTCGATCCTCGGTGTTTTATCCGATGTCGAAAGAGAATCTGCCGAAACATCATTAATCCTTATATATTCAAACTGGGGTGAGCTCAAATCAACATTTAGCGTACGTCTAGCCTGTATCTGATTTCCAGCTGTATCGTTAGCATTAACTTTCCAAGTTCGTATACCTTCTTTTAGTTTCCCGTCATTATCTTCATAGGCCCAGTTTGAAGATGAAGTTAGTTGAACTTTGATTAGATCATTTGTTGAATCAGAGTCTTGCTCACTCTCATAAATAACAGTGTATTTATCCTTTACACAAGTTCTTGTAGAATCTGTATCGCCGGTACATCCGCTTGACGCATAGTCGGGAGGAATATCGACAATACTAAATTGTGTAACTTTTCCATCATCAACATCCAAATCATAATCGGCAATTCCTGCTGTTGCGTCGGTTGTCTTTTTCCAAGAGAAAAAGGGCCGTATTTCATTTGTGTAGGAATTGTCTCCTGGTGCAAGAAGTTCAATAGATGCCGGTGCTGTTGTATCAATAGTAAAAGTATCGCTGGCGTTAGATGATGTGTTACTTGCATTATCAGTTGTTCTGACATAAACCGTATGAGAGCCGTCTAACAATGTAGTCATTTGACAATTGAATGTTTCACTCGCCTCATCGAATGTTTCGTCTGTTGCAGTGCATGTTGTCCAAGAACCGCTGGTAGAGTCAACTTGGTGTTGGACAGTGGATATTGTCCCTCCTGTATCTGTTGTAGTTCCTGAAACTACCGGTGTACTGTCAGTTGTCGGATCAGGCGAGATTACTGTTAAAGAAACAGATGGATTTGTTGCGTCAATAACAACAGATCCGTTACCTGAATAGCTTGATTCATTAGCTACAGCATCAATAGCTTTAACTTTAAAATACCAGGTTCCGTCAGCCAGTCCGGCAGCGTGGGTAAAGCTATTAGTCGTGGAAGTGCTGGTATTGCTTCCACATCCAGTGAAAGATGAATTGGTGCACCATTGAACACTGTAAGCATTAGTTGCAAGTCCCGATCCACTGTCGCTTGAGGCAGTCCAACTCCAGGTCGGAGTTGAGTCATTGGTTGGTGAAGTAGTTGAAGGAGTACCTGGAGTAGATGGAGCTGTTGTGTCAATTTTAAAAGCAATATTTCCGGAGTTAGCAGTAGAATAAGAACTTTCTGCACTATCGTCATCAATCGCTTTGACTCTCCAGTAATAACTTCCATCGGATAAAGTCTGCTCGGCAGATCCGGTAGTGTAAGTTCCGCTGCCAGCCGCCTGGCCAACTGTAAATGAGGTTGAACCTTGAGCAGCCAAAGCAGAAGTATAGTCAACTACTGCTGAACCAAAGTCAGATGAATCGTCAATCTGGATCTGATATTTGACCGTGTCAGAAGCGTCCGGATCAGAAAGGGTAAAGGTTAAGGAAGGAGTATTATCACTTCCGAAGCTTCCGTCGATTAATGAAGAAGAACCAAGAGATGATGGTGCACTCGGCTCTGTATTGTGGACTAAAACAGTTGAATATCTGACTCTGGTTGGTGCGGAAGCATTTTCTGTCCAAACGGCATAGACTCCGGCAGTTGAGGCAGCTAAACTTCCCCAGTTTATCTGGGGAATCGCAGCCATCTGAACTCCAACCGGTGAAGTAGAATAGGCTGTGGTTACTCTGGCTCTGACATAATAATAAGCTGTTCCTTCTCCATTGATTTGGGTAGTTGTCCAATCAGAAGGAGGAATGAAAGAA
>Ga0155005_104_pt1 | contig 142840 bp, 166 predicted proteins | sample RifCSPhighO2_01_FD_105973 | JGI IMG/M metagenome (GOLD analysis project Ga0155005, IMG submission 105973) | Candidatus Woesebacteria bacterium RIFCSPHIGHO2_01_FULL_39_32 | reverse complement strand
CAGGGGGTCGTTTTCTTTGCAATAGCTTCTGTTTTACGCGTTTTGAAGAAGTATCCTCATGTAAACTAATTCGCTGATACTTTAAGACCTAAAAGTCAAATTTTAGAGCGAATTGTTACAATACATGTATGGGCACTGTAAATTCTTCCTTTTTCGCTTCACCTTACAAACTTTCTATGTTTCTGGAATGTCCCAGGAAGTATTGGTATTACTATATAAATGAAGAAACTAAGTATAAACAACCTGAACATCCGTACTTTACAATGGGGGGACACGTTCATGATACTTTGAAGAATTTTTTTAATTTGGATGTGAAGTTCCGAAGCAAGGAGAAAATCTTGGAGCTTTTAGAAACTTTTTGGAAGCGAAAGAGCGGTAGGGAGGGAGGATTTGAATCCAAAGAGGAAGAAGAACACTATAAAGGAAGAGCAAGAAAGATGCTTGTTAAGTTTTTTGACAATGGGGATATTAAAGCAAAACCCATACTTTGGCACTCGCAATCAAATCCTAAAGTTGAAGTAACTCCAAGCCTTTTCTTTACAGGAGTATTCGATAGAATTGATGTTCTTCCACGAGATGTCTTACATGTGATTGACTACAAAACTGGTAAAGAAGATGCGGTAGACGAGAGGAACATTCAACTTCCTATGTATGCGGTATTGGCCGAGAGGATATTTAGGAAGCCAGTAACTCAAGTCAGTTATTTGAATTTAGAATCGGGAAGATGGGATACTAGAGGTTTAGAAAAAGGTTATGCATTCGACACAATCGGAAGGGTTCAAGAGATAGTTGCCAAAATTCCAAAAAGTAGCGAAAAAGAAGATTTTATCTGCGGATACAAAGACCGATGTTTTCATTGTAATTATTTGAAGGAATTAGGTTTTAATTTAGAGTAGAGAACTTGATACTTAAGTATTTTTTGTATTTTCTTTCCAAATAAGGAGCTTGATTCAAATTTTTATACATATAAGACAATATTTTAATACTATCTTTTTTGGAATAACTTAACCAGCTAGTTCTATTTTTAGTAGAAATCGTTCCTTTTGTTGTGTTTATTAACTTACCGAGATTGGTAACTAGCTGAAGAAGGAATGTGTGACTTCCGCTAGTAAATGTGATTCTAATTCTGGGTTTCATCCTACCTAACTGTAAAAAGATAGATAAACATCCGTCTCCGTCGAAATATCCTCTGAGAAAAAAATTAAAGTATTCAACTGGAACATCAGGTAGTTGAATCTTAAGAGATTTTCTAGGAGTGAGTCCTAAGTTAACTAAATCTTGATAAATCATTTTATTCCCGACTCTTAGGATATAAGATGTAGAACATTTATAAATTTTATGGTCACTAAACTTAACCATTCTAGATTTCCTTGTGTAAATCTTGTGAGTGGAAGATAGAACTTTGCGAACTTGTTCTAAAAGATCTAAGTCATTACTACTCACCGCAATGTAGCAAGTTCTTGAAGAAATTCTAACATCTTTAATAGTACCATCTGCATAAATTAATCCTAAGAGGTAAGCCATATTAGGTGACCAGTTTTTAAAAAATTTTTCATTAATTTTGCTTCTATTATGACCACCCCGGGGATCTCTGTACACAATTCATTATTAACCGAAGTAAATACGAAAGTCAAGAAGAAATTTCAGAGATCCGGATGGGACTCGAACCCATGTAAACTGTTTTGCAGACAGTTCGCTTACCTCTCGCGCACCGGATCGTAAGTGTATTTTACCTTACATAGCCTCTAAAACAAAGCCCCGTCGAGGAACTCTCGACAGGGCTAACTAATTAACCAATTTCCACCAAAGCCGGATCATCTTTTAGTTGAAACTATTCACTAATAACTTATTTTGGCTTTGCCTTGACTGATACTTTTCTTGATCTTGCAGCTTTCTGCTTTGGAATAGTAATTTCTAATACTCCATGATCTACTTCGGCTTTTGCTTTATTCCATTGTCCTCCAGAAAGAGCACAGGTGTAGTAGTAATTGTAAGCAAAAGCCTTATATTCGCCCCTCTTTTTTTCTTCGACTTTTTTCTCAGCCTTTACAGTGACTACTCCGTCTTCGATATTCACCTCAACGTCTTCTGCTGGGACTCCTGCGACAACCGCTTCAATATAGATGTTTTTATCATCTTCATGGATTCTCAGCCCTCGCTGAGTTGTAAGTGTGGGAAAGGTTTCGTCAAATTCATCTAACCATCGAGGCCACGCAAATAAACTTCTAAAAGGATCACGTCTAACTAAATCTACCATCTTTCTCACCTCCTTAATTCTGACTTTCTTTTAAAAAGAAAGTCAGGTAAAGAAAAAATAAAAGCCTAAAACTTAAACTTAGCACTCATAACGACTGAGTGCTAGATAAATAATAATAAAGAAAAAATATTTTGTCAAGTAATGTTGCGAGATTAAATCGCCGGTGCTAAACTCTGTTTCGATGGAAAAACTACGTCGCGTTGGATTAATTTTGCTAGGTCTGATATTGGGTGGAGGATTACTTTTTATAGTTATTGATTTGTTTAAACCTAAAGTAGCAGGCCTTTTCGTTGAGACCAACCCCTCGGCAAAAGTTTTGGTAGACGGCGTACAAATGGGTATGACCCCATATCGAACAACAACCAAACCGGGCGAGGTGATCATACTTTTGATACCCGAGTCTTTCAATGTATCACTTGCCACTTATGAGACAAAAGTAACATTAATACCCGGAGTAGAAACTGTTATACGTCGGGAATTTAGAGAGCTTGATGACGTATCGGCAGGTGAAATAGTATCTTTTGATAAAATTAATAAGGACGAGACAAGTTTGGCCGTTGTCACAGATCCAGATTCGGCACAACTTACGATTGACGGAATTGATCGCGCTTATACACCACATAAGACATCATCAATTCTACCGGGAGAGCACACTCTCGACATTTCGGCAGATGGGTATCTCGATAGGGTAGTGCGCGTCAAAACCCATAGGGGATATAAGTTAACGGCGTTTGTAAAATTGGGAAAAACTAGCATGAACCCGCAAGAGTCTAGTCCAACTACGATTCCTACTCCAGAACCGACAAGTTCATACGAAAGAAAAGTAGAAATTTTACAAACAGATACAGGTTTTCTTAGAGTAAGAGAAAACCCTTCTACTTTAGGAAAGGAAATTCGCCAAGTTAGGCCGGGTGAAAGTTACTCGCTTTTGGATATCGATGGAAAAACAGGTTGGTTCAAGATAGAACTCGAAGATGGTACAGTGGGTTGGATTTCCAATCAATATGCAAGAGAGATCGAAAGCGTAAGCCCTACTCCAACTCCCGCGCCTTGATTTTAGCTAAAATTAGTTACACCTCCGTAGAGTATCCAAACGACCATTCCCAACCACAAAATTACAGATCCGACAAGTGCCTTATCAGTAAGAAATAGTTTTTCTGGTGTTTCACTTCTATTTTCAAAAATAAGTGCTTCATACCTCATAATTCCAAAAATCGCAATTGGTATTGTTGCCATGAGAAGTTTGCTTACTGTTGTTGTCCGAGATATTTCGGCTAAGAAAAGCCACACGCGTGTTTCGGGGGTCGGAGATTCGAAAAATGTAAAAAGAGCCCAACTCATCCAGGCCGCGTTTGCAAACATGGTTACATAAGAATTTAAAAGCTCTTGTCCATATTTTGTTAGAGATACTCGGGTTTTTCCCTCTGGAATACTGCTAATTTCTGCCCTTCTTTTTCCGGACGCAAGAAAAAGTGCAACCGAGATAATACAAAGGAGAAACCACACAGAAAGATGTGCGTCGACAACAAAAGCTCCTCCGTAAACGCGTAAAACAAAGCCGGCTGCAATAATCAGAATGTCGATTATTGGTAGATTTTTAAGCCCAAGGCTATAAAGGGCTTGCAGACAAAGGTATGCAGAGATAGAAAGAAGAAATAAAGTTGATAAATTTGTTGCAATATAAAGTGACAGTAGAGCAAAAGCGCCCATGGTAGCTACCGCTGCAAGTATGGGTAGTCTTCGAGCCGCTATTGGACGAAACCTTTTTGTGGGATGCAAGCGATCATGTGGCGCGTCTGCTATGTCGTTAAAGATATATGTTGCAGATGCCGCGAAGGAAAAGGAAATGAAAGCCAAGATGACCCTTTCCCAATAAAATTCTACGAAGAGATTTCTACTAAAAATTAGTGCCGCAAAGACAGATAGGTTTTTGACCCAATGAATAGGACGGGAAACTTTAATAATTTCAACTAAAATACTTAAGAAAGAAGTATTAAGTTTTAGGGTTTGAATTTTTTGGTCAGCCACAGTAATAATCCTCCAATCAGCACCGAGACCCCTATCATTGTATAGAACTTGAAAGAGGCATTCAAATTAAGGGCTAGAATTCCTAAACTGGCAGTTACTCCCCAATAAAAAAATGCAACTTTTTGCTTACTCCACCCTGCATCTAAAAGTTTATGATGTAGGTGTCCTCTATCACCCCAGAATGGTGACTTTCCGGTTAACGTTCTTCTTACTACCGTAAATCCAGTATCTATTAACGGAACCGCAAGGACAACCATTAGAGTACCAACCTTGGTCGTTGAAAGAATTGAAAGAGTTCCCAACATAAATCCTGCTAAAGTCGATCCTCCGAATCCAGGCATAATTTTTTGAGGATACATATGCCAGCGAAGAAACCCTATGTACGCCCCCATGGTAATTGCCGCCAACACCGTTACGGGCCATTGAGTAATGTCGGCACTAAATCTAAGCGATAAAAGTGCGATACTTCCCGCGGCAATTGCCGTTGTTCCTGAAAGTTGTCCATCAAGTCCGCTTGCCCCTATATTAACGAAGTTCATGAGAGTTACAAGCCAAAAAAGAGCAAAAATATCAGATAAAATCCATATGTTTCTTTGTTCGCCTAAAAACTCAAAAGTTATGCGGGGGTATGAAAGATCGATGATGCCGTTAAATGGATTGGTAAGAAACGAGATTCCTATTCCGAAAGCTATGGGGATACCTGCTGCGATAAATTGAATGAGAAGCCTTTTATATGGGTTTATATCAAGTTTGTCATCAATTATTCCAAGCACGATTAGTATAAAGGCCCCTATTAGAATTCCTATGAGATGTTTATCAATTGGTAAGAATACAATTGAGGCAATGAATATCCCTGTAAATAGGGGAATACCGCCCCCTCGAGGAACCGGATATGTGTGAATAACTTTGGGGTGTGTATGTTTTTTTGGATCATCTATTATTCCTAGTCGTCCTGCAAGACGAATAACTAGAGGAGTAACAAAGTAAGTGATACACGCTGATACGAAAGCGGGTATAATTACAAGGGTAGTTAATATACTCATTTAGTTAAAAACTTCCCACTAATAGTGTTATTTTGACAATGGTTACAAATGAAAGAAAACTTACTGCGAATGATACCAAAACGAGAGTTTTCTGTAAAAAGGAATTTTGTAAAAAAAATACAGTAATTGTATTAAGAATAGTAATGATAAGAGAGCCAACCAAAGGCAATGTTAGTCCTAATGAAGTCGTTAGTTGTTCTTCTCCCTCAGGAAGTCCGTAAAAAAGTGGTACCTCCGGAGGAAGCTTACTTTGTAAAAGAAAGATTAAGAGGATGCCTACAATACTAATTATGAAGGATAAGTACACAAAGTTTTTAAGTGGAACCCTCTCAATAGACAGTTTTTTTTGCAAGGCACTCTTTTTTATTAATATCTTCATATATTACTCACTGATTTTAGCAAAATCCGAAGGAGATTACGAAATGAGGGCGCGAACTTTAGGACCGAGAAGTTTCCAGATTGTGGCACCGTCAATAGTCTCAGTAAGACCGTAGTTTCTAGACAAGAAGGTCTCCAATTCAGGGAAAATTGGTGCATTTGGTAATATTACGATAAAACTTGGCATTTTCCTCGATAGAGCTGTTACTGTTTCGTAAGGTGTCGAAAAATCTCTTATGTGGTAGTCGGCTACATATTTTGTTGGTGGAAGCCTTCGTGTTAATGCATATATCGGGGAACTTTCTCCCCAAACAAAAATCTTTTCATCTTTCTTTGTGACAGAAAGTAAATATTCAGCTATTTTGTAATTTGTTGGGACGTGCGATCCGTAAGAGTTTATATACTCGTCGCGAGATAGAGATCCAGCTACAAATCTCACAAATCTAACATAGTAAGGCAATGTAGGGTAACGCCAAAAATTGAAATAGTAGGGAACAAAGATAGCGAGTGTTAAAGGAATAATTGTAAAAACCTGCTCTTTGTTCTGATGTGTAAAAAGAATACCCATTAAGATAGATACAGCTGGAATTGACTGTATAAGATAATGCGGATAGGGACGCTCGGAGAGGGTGACCGCAAAAAGACTTAAGAGTAACCAGACTGTTGCGATGATAAAGGTCGGAGAAATTTGTTTACGGACTTTGTAGAGAGTCAAAAGCCCTACAACAACAACCCCGACGCGTATTAAAAGAGGTAGATTACGGACAAGAAAGGGCTCCTGGACATCTCCTGGACGCCAGCTGGAAAGGTAACCAACGTTTTGTAAAAACGCGGCGACTAAATATTGACTGAATGCATCTTGCAGAAAATACCAAATAAAAGTGAGAAGAATGGGTGTTACAAAACCCAAACCGAGAATTATTGTACTTTTAAAAGTGAGTTTTAAATTTTTGGCATTAAGCTTGTTTGTCGCTAACCAGAAAAAGACGATAGCTGGGATGTCAAAGCTTGCTGGAACCTTGAATAAAGTTGCGACGGAAAAAAGCGTACCCGCAAAAAAAAGGCTTTTTGAGCTTAACTTTCGGGACAGAAGAATAAAAAATCCTAATATAGTTGGACCTATCATAAATAGTTCTGCGTTAACAATGTTTCCTTCGAGAAGGGGGATTGTGGTAAGAATTGCAAAAATGATTGTTGCAAACTGTTGAGCTCTAAGATTTTTCGGAAAAAGTACTTCCGTTAGTTTCCAAAAGATAAAAATTGTCACCAACATCCACAAAGTTAAGATTGCTTTGAACCAGAATAGACTTCCAGCGATTGCAGCCATGATATATAAAAGTGGAGGTTTATTATCGTGTACTCCGCTATATAAAGGAATTCCTTGTCGGATTGCATGCCCGAGTGTCAAATAAATCATCTCATCACCATATGAATAAGGTTCAAAAAAGGAAGGAATGCGGAAGACAAAGACTATTATTAATAGTATAAATAGCCAAGTTGGAGTATGTAATTTGTCATTAAGAAAACCGAATACCGAATTATTCTTCTTCATAGGAGTGTGATTTCAGTTTAGCACAAAATTCCTAAAGAGAGCCAGAACAATCATAACCTTGAATCATTGACATAGTGTACAGAATTATGTAATATGCTGTTATGGCAAAGACATTACCTATTACCAAAGCTAGAGAAAACCTTACTACACTTGTAGACAGGGCAAGTCGACTGCTGGAGGAATTTGTAATAACAGTTAAGGGTAAACCTGAAGCAGTTCTTATGTCCCATGACGAATTTGAAAGTTGGAAGGAGACGGTGGATATTTTGTCTGATCAGGAGTTAGTTACCTCAATTAAACAAGGCGAAAAAGATTTAAAAGATGGTAAATACGTGACGTTTGAAGAACTTAAAAAAGAATTAAAGCTTGATGTATAAACTTCGAATTTCGGTTCAAGCAAGAAAAAAGTTAAAGCAAATTTCAAAAAGAAGACAAAGGGCCGTATTGATGGCTCTAAAAGAAATAAAAGAAAATCCCTTCATTGGAAAACCTCTTACCCGTGAACTTACTGGAAGGTTTTCCTACAAACTTGGAGTTTTTAGAGTAATTTATAAAGTGAATAAGAAAGACAAACTTGTCGAAATAATTGCTGTCGGTCATAGAGCGACAGTTTATAATTAAGTGCTAATATTAACCTTATGTTTTCTAAACAATTCTTAGCCGTTATTAGAGGCGCTCCGGCGAGTGGAAAGACGACAATCGCCAAAAAGTTGAGAAATTTTAATAAAAAAATCGTTTGGCTGAAAGTCGATAATTTGAAAGACTTTTTTTCTGGCGATACTTCCCTAGAGGAACAAAGATATGTCGATGAATGTGCTTTGACGACACTACAATATTTATTGGACAACGGCTTTTCTGTGGTAATGGAAAAAATATTCTTTGATCCATTTATAATCCCGTTAGCAGTAAAGGAAGCCGAAAAAAGAGGAATCAAGGTAAAAGTCTTTCAAATTATGTGCTCCCTAGCCACTTTACAAGACAGAGACAGGAATCGGCCAGGCGTTAAGGAGGGTTGCCGCAAACCGATGGGAGATGAAGCTATCGCGAAAATTTATAATCAACTTGAAAGAACATTTATTCCGGGTGCAATAAGTCTAGATACAGAACAATTATCCATTGATGAATGTGTCAGCTTGATCAAACAAAGTCTTAATTGATGACTAAAATACTTTGCCAACGATATTTATATTTCGTGATTTACTCCTCCGAATTAAAAGCCGAAGCGCTAAGCCAAACGAACTTCAATCCATCAAATCTCTTAATTTCATCTTGTTTATAACCAGTAAGACTTATTTCTTCAATTGGGCCACTTGTTACGACACCGACGCGAGATACTCCATCCGGAATTTGGTGGATGATATCTTTTTCCTCCATCAGTGCAGTACCTACAAAGAAAGGCAGTTCCCCTTCTCTTGATACATAAATTGGAGCCGGGATTCCGTAATATTTTGTTTCCCAGATATGATGGGTTCCGTTGCTGTACCAATTTATTAGAAAGTCATCTTCAGATTTTATTTCTTTTACATAAGTAGCCATTTCTCTGAAGGGAAGTTTTGTTGGGTGAGTAAAGTAGTTGTAGTCCATTATCCCGAAAAATATTGCAAGTACTGTTAGTGGGATAATTGAAAGCTTGCTCCTAGAAGATACTAAGACTAACATTGCTGCTGGAATCGTATAAAGTAAATATCGATTGAAAAAAATTGATTGGAATTTTTGGGAGATAAACCAGGTAAGTAGTATCGGGCCAAAAAACCAGAGTAAAAAAAATACAGTTTTTTTAATGTTTTTCCACCATTTTCGAAATACTGCGACAACTAGTACTACATACCAGGAAGCTTGGTAAAGCGGCATATTAAGAATTGGGAATTTAAGATTTTCGTTTACAATTCCTTTATAAATATACTCATGAATTAATTTCTCCAAGTCTTCTGTATTTGGTGTACCCAACCAAAATCCTCCACCCACCATTTTTGTTTGTGTGTACAAGGGATATAACCAGGGGATATAACCGGCTCCCGTAATTAAAAATAACTTAAACATCTTTTTGGCTCTAACTCTTTTGCCGAAAGTCAACTCATAAAGCCACCATAACCCTTGCACCGCTACGGCGAAAAAGGCAAAGTGGTGCGAGTAAAGTGCCCAAAGTGTGAAGAATATATAACCTAATTTATCTCGGCGTCTTATTTTTTCCTCGTTATAAAAAATTCGCAGGTAAAAATACATAGAAGCGGCAACTCCGAGGCTCATTATCGAATACATCCGCCCCTCAAAAGCATAAATGAAGAAAAATGGGTTTAGGAATGTTAAGAGGGCTGCCAAAAAACCCGTTTTACGACTGAATAAAAATGACGCTATTTTGTAGGTAAAAAAGATTGCGCCGAGAAAGAAAGTAAGTGAGAGTCCTCGTATTACAACTTCGCTTGTACCAAATGTTTGAAACGCAAGGTTTTCAAAAATATTCCAAAGGGGGGGAGATGTGTCTTTGGAAATTATTTTTATTATTTCAGGCAAACTCTTCATAGAAAGAATTGCCGAAAAACCTTCATCTCCCCAAATACTTTGGTTAAAAACATTTTCCATGATATTTATCCTGAGCGTAGTCGAAGGATTGATTTCAGTGTAGCATATGTGATAGGCTCAATTTAAGATGTTTAAGAAATTAATGGAATTTAAGTATAAAAGAACTACAAAGGAAGCTTTGGGATTTTATCTTTCATACTTACTACTAATTGTGATCGTCGGAGCTCTTATCGGAGGAATAATGGGTTTGGTGGCGGGAGAAAGTAGTATTGAGTTTGGTATGAGATTTGGAGGTTTAGTTGCAGTAATTATTTCTTTGGTACTTTCTTTTCTGATTCTTTCAAAGAAGAAGTTGACGAAAAATTTTGGAATGATTCTTGTTGCTCTACTTTCGGGGGTCTTAGCCTTTTTCGGAGGTGGACTTTTGGGATTAATTCCCGTAGCCTATCTTTCTACAAAATAAAGTTATTGACCTTCAATTTTGTTACACTACTAACATGGAGATAACGGAAACTTTATTTGTGGAGAATAGAAATAAATGGAGAAAGTGGCTTAAGAATTACCATGACAAGGAAAAGGAAGTTTGGCTTATTTATTTTAAGAAACACACAGGCAAGTTTAGTATTGCCTATAACGATGCGGTTGAAGAAGCAATTTGTTTTGGGTGGATAGATGGGAAAGTAAGGAGTATTGACGCTGAAAAGTATATGCAGCGTTTTTCACCACGAAACCCCGATAGTGTTTGGTCGCTTCTCAACAAAAAAAGAGCCTTAAAGATGATAAAAGAGGGAAAGATGACTGGGGCTGGACTTAAAACTATTAAATATGCCAAAAAGACTGGAAAGTGGCAAGCTGCCTATTCTTCAAAAACAAAACCAGGCCTTCCACCTGATTTGAAAAGAGCTCTTAAGGAGAATGTTTCGGCATATAAAAATTTTGATAATTTTTCAAATTCTCAACAGCTAGCCTATATCTTCTGGATATTAAGTGCGAAAAGGGATGAGACAAGAAAAGGAAGAGTAAAAATTGTTGTTGAGCGTTCATCCAAAAATTTGAAACCGCAATGGCTTTAAGTAACAATTTTTCAGCGGCTATAAAAATCAGCAAAAATATTTAAAGCGAGTGTATAATGAGGCAACATAATGTCTGATAATAAGATTTCCACCGTCCCCGCTTGGTTATTAAAAAAATCTTTTAAGTATCCAAACAAGCTTGAAATTTTTATTGGTGAGAAACAAGCAATTGAAGTGAGAATAAGCGGCTGGAATGAAATAAAAAAAGAGAATCTAATATTGATTGCTCCCGAAGCTACTTTAAATTTACCGTTACCCAAATCAGTACTGGCCAGAAAAAAAGCGGTTAACGAAGACAAGATTAAAACTCGATTTATTGAAAATATAAATTCACCTCAATCTCTAGAGAAAAATCTTAAAAGGCTTGAACAAGGGATAGAAGTCCGATATTTGGACCATCATGGATATAGTATGTCTATAAGGGATGAGAGTATTGTTGTTTTAGAGTTTCCTTTCCCAATTGATGATTTGATTAATTTCAAAATCTACGACAAGAATTTAGCAAAGTCTCTAAAAATATTCTTCAATGACTTGTGGAAAAAGGCCAAGCCGTTAACTCCAGCACTTGTGAAGAAATTTAAATTGTTGTGGAAACAAAACTAATATTTGCTCTAATAATTATTGTTTATTGGCTTTTCTACAGAATTCCCACGGTTATCGTTAAAAAAGTTCAAACACATGTCGTGAAAAGGAAAAGATTAAATTTAGTTGGCGAACTACCTCTTTTGATCTCTCTTATATTTTATGGGTTATTCGTTTACTTTTTAATTAATACTTCTATAAAAATCGGTACAAATGTTCTTGCAATAGCCATTGTGTTGTTTGTTACCTCGGCAGTATTAAACGAGTGGAGCAGGATTGTATTGGGCAAGCAATGGAGTGGTTCCGCAAGAATAATTCAAGACCACAAACTGATTAGAGAAGGACCCTACTCGCTTTGCAGACATCCAATGTATTTTGCAAATCTATTGATGATGTTTTCTGGAATATTTGTAATGCGTTCAGGAATAATGTTTGTTTTATTCACCTTAAACTTTTTTATATTAATTTATCGCATGAGAGTAGAGGAGGAAGAACTAATAAGAGAATTCGGCAAGGAGTACGAGAGTTACAAAAAGGACGTAAAGGGATTAATTCCTCTAATTTATTGACTCTGTGAGATTTCTTCACCCGAACTTCCAAGATATTTTGGCAAATAATCCGTAATTGGTTTATCAAACTTTTGTGCATTTGTAGGAATATTTAAATCTAATTCTCTAGCTATTGCTGTTAAAATGCCCTTAACGTTTTCGCTGTCTAAATTTTCCCTTTTGTAATAAACATTATCGGTTCTAAAACCTACAGAAGTTGGATTCTTTTCCATTTCGCTTTCAGTAGGAAATCCCTCTGGTTTACCCGATGGAAAAACGCCGTAGTGATAACACATTACTTGGCCTGATGGTTCAACAACTACAAATAACTTCTGGGCTGATTTTCCTTCAATATGCTTACCTTTCGTTATTACCATTGCGGCGTGGCTTGGTGGTAAAGAATCGGGTTGATACCATCTTCTGTCATTATAGTCATATTTCTCAATAACCTCTTTAGGTTTTAATCTCGAACTAAGTGGAGTAAACATATGCACCTCAGTTTTACCTTGTTCCTCATCAGAAAAAACCACTGGTTCTCCTTTTTGTAACGCTTCAGCTAAAGTTAAAAATTGTACAACCTTCGAGTTTTCTGGAGAAGCAGATGATACTACTCTTTCTAATATTTCTTCTGCTGACCGTTTTAACTTTTCCTGTTCTCTTAATTGGCCTTTTTCAGTGAAAATGGGGTCCTGCAATAGATTCAATGTCTCGTCAGGAATTTCGTTCATGGCTAATTATAGAACGTGCGGAATGGCAGTACCAATTTTTGAAACAATATAAATTATTGTGAGAACTATCACTGAATCGTTGTAGGGGTAAGGAGTACAATTATTGCAGAGAGAAGGTGAGAAATATGAATAGAAAAATTGTCACGACAGGCATCTTGGCCGGAGTTGCGATGTTGGTAGTCGGAATAGTTTTGAACTGGCTCTGGGGTGTCCTTTTTCCGAGTCTTGCTGCCGAATATCAAAACCCAGCCCTTTTCAGACCCTGGAGTGACCCATTAATGTCTTATATTTTTATTCACCCATTTGTCGTTGGAATAATATTGGCTTGGGTGTGGGATAAGACTAAGCATCTTTTTAAAGAAAGAGACGTCTTTTGGAGATGTTGCCAATTTGCCGCCTCCTACTGGTTGATTACAATTCCAGGAATGCTTATTTCGTATAGTAGCTTTCAGGTATCATTTGTGATGATTCTTACCTGGAGTATAGCAATTCTTGTGCAAGCAATTGCCTCAGGCTTAGTATTTGTAAAGAAAAATCCTTGAGTGGGATATATAATTAAGCATGATTAAACTTCTGAAAAAAGGAAAGTATTCTTTGGTTGAGACCAGAAATGATGTAAAGGTTTTGAAACTTGGAAAGATTACTTTTGTTTGGATATATACAAAAACAATTGGAGAGATACTCGTTGCAACCCACCGCAACCACAAAACAGATCAAAAGCTGGCAAAAGGCGAATACAGAATTTACAATGTCAAAGACGAACCTAAATTAGTAGATCAACTTCATTTGGAACTTTCAATCGGCGAGGGCGACTGGCAAGGATACCTCCTCCCAACAGGTTTCCCAAAAAATAAGAAAACAAGAAGCCGAATTATCCCTACGAATGAAATAGTTACAAAATGAGCTTCTGGTGGTAAACTACAAATAGCTTAAACTATGGGAATTATCGCAGGTTTTTTATCGATGGTTTTCTGGGGGACAGCTATATTTTTAGCCGCTATAGCTTCACGTAAATTAGGAAATGTTTTAACACTTTTTTGGATGCAGTTTTTTGGATTTCTTGTTGGACTGCTTTTTTTTCTTGTAAATTTTAACTCCTTCACTTTTACTTTAGTTTCCCAAAACGTTTCTCTATTGGTTGTTGTAGCAGTATTACAAGTGGTTGCTTACCTTTCTTTTTATAGAGGCTTGGAAAAAGCGGAAGTTTCACTGGTTGGTCCGGTTGGCGCAGCATGGGGATTGGTGGTTGCGCTTTTGGGAGTGGTATTTTTAAAAGAGTCTTTAAGTACTTCACAGGTTTTGGCAATCGGGATGATTGTCGTTGGAATAGTTATGCTTTCAGTAAACATTTCGGATCTTGTCAAGTCAAAAAAAGTAAACTTCTTGGTCGGTGTTAAGGAAGGAGTTATGGCAATGCTCGGGTGGGGAATCTCTCTTTTCCTTTTAGTTTTTGCCACCAAAGAGCTGGGATGGTTTTTACCTGCATTTATTTTCAGATTTTTCGTACTTTTACTTTTAGTAGGTTATATATTATTTTCCAAAAGTGTGTTTATTCCTAAATCAACAAAGTTTCCTCTAAAATTACTTTTACTAATTGGACTTTTCGATATTGGTGGATTTTTCAGCTATTCATTTGGAGTGTCAGGAACACAAGCTTCTATAGTTGCTCCGATCGGTAGCGCATTCGCTTTGGTCTCAGTACTTTTGGCTAAAGTATTTTTAAAAGAAAAAATTGACCGAAATAAGATGGTTGGTATTTTAGCTATAGTTGGTGGGTTAGTGTTGATATCTTTGTAAAGACCTGGGAAAATAATTTGTCTTCAAATTAGCTTTGCTTAAAATCGTGGTAAAATGAGCCAGGTATGATTATTAGAAGAAAGGCCAATGGGTCCGAGTTGAATAAAATTGCGGAACACTTTAAAGGATATATTAAGATTGTCGTTGACATTGAGCGCGAAATGATATCTGCGGGAGAAGATAGACACGTTGATGAAGAAAAAGAACTTCTGGACGATGGTTCACACAAAATTAATCTATGGGGTGGAGGATTGGACTTGGAAACGAAAGAAATTGATTACAACTCCATGATTAATTTGCGTCCCAATCAAGATAATCCAAGCCGCGATATAATGTCAAAACAAATTAGAAAAAGGTTTGATAAGATTGTCAGAAGCTTACTTTTATGACAGGTAATAAACAAAAAATTTTAGATATTGCGATGAATTTAAACAGGATTGGTAATTGGGCAGCCGATGATTACTTAGGTAAGAGAAAAAGGATACAAACTTTTATTTCGAATACGAGTAATTACATTGAAACTCTTGATTCAAGTTCATTTAGAACTCCCTTTAAAGATACTTTGAAAGATTTTCTCAGACACTATAAACAACTTGAAAGCGAAGGACTAGAGGGACCGAAAGATTCCATTGATTGGGCTGAAAAAATGATGACATGGGGAAATATTCTAACCCATCGTAGTAAGCTTATTTAAAAATAATTTGTCTTCAAATTAGCTCCTAATCATCTTCTTCCTCATCGCCATCACGGTCATTATCTTTGTCATCGTCTTCATCATCTTTGTCATCGTCAGTTTTTCCAACAGTTAATTTAGAAAGTTCCAGCTGTTCATCATTTGCTAAATCTTTTATAAGTACAGTTGAGCCGATATTTTTAATCACTGCGTTGGGACAGTAGTATTTGTTTTCCAGAGCATCGGGTTCTAACGGAGTGAAGTCCTTTGTTCTCAAACAGTCTTTAAATTTGCCAAGCGAGGTTTTTACTGTTGCATGCGTTGATAAAACTTTGACCGTATCTTCCGCTTTTCCCTTATAAAATTCCTGCAAGTATACCTCTCCTACTTTTGGATTTTGCTTAACCCAAATGCCAGGTAATGCGCCTGGGTATCTATCATCTCCCGCCAGCCAGGAACCGTCGTGGTCAATAAGTTCTCCATCCTCATAGTTATTTACTTCCTCGCCGAAATACCAAACATCACCCGTTTTCTTGTTTTGGGCTAGATAATCTCGCGTGTCCTCAATCATCTCCTTCTTACTCCATTTCCCGTCTCCGTTTGAGTCGAGCCAGGCCTTGTCGCGATACAAAAGGGTCTCAACTCCCATAATTTTCTTCTTATCGCCTGGAATTGTTATTTCTATTCTTTCGCGTCCCTCCTCGGTATCGCCCTCATAAACCATTTTTTTCCCGACAGGAAGCGTAAAGTATTTATTTGTTATGTTTGTAGTAAAATCATCGGGGTCAATTTTTGGATTGTAAGTAGCCCCTGTTCTTATGTCGTAATTGGTTTGTTTTTGTGTTGTCGCAACGGTTATCAAAGCTAAGGATATTACTGCCAATGCCAGAACAATTATTTTGTTAAAGAAGTTTGCAGACTTAGCCTTTTTGGCCATATTTTTGAAATAAATGAGTGTTCTATTAAAACAGTAGATGTTATTAACAAGTTTGTCAAGATTAATTAAGACGGGGATTAAGAAACCATTTCCTCTACTGCCTCTAAATTTTTCCGTTTCGTTTTTTCATCCAGAGGTTTTTGAAGAAGGGAAGAGTAAGAGTTGAAAGCAAAAATCCGATTGAGGGAACAATTGCATTAAGCCAAGGGTTTTCAACCTGAATCACATTTAGATAAAGCCCAATTGAGATGTACGTAAAAACAAAAAGCAGAACTCTTCTTGTGTAGCTCGTCTCCCAAGATTTATCTGCTTCAACTTTTCTGTTCCTAGCTTCAATTTTACTAATTTTTTCCTCCAGTTTTTGAAGTTTATCCATGTTTATATTTTACTTCAAGAAGGCTTTGAGATAAAATACACACAAAGCTGATTAGCTTTAGAAGGAAAAATATATGGTAACCATAATTATAAGGAGACTCCGCTATGTTGTACAAACAAAGGCGGAGGCTCTACTCACAGAACAATCTTGTCAATCCGAAGCTTATCGCTAAATTAATTCGGAAATCTTCTCTTGGTAAAAATGACAAAGTTATCGAAATCGGTCCCGGTAGAGGAATTATTACCCAAGAATTGTTGAAAGTTGCCGGAAGAGTTACCGCGATTGAACTTGATAGAAAACTTTACTTTCACCTAAAAGAAAAATATAAAAATGCAAAGAACTTAGAACTAATTCGAGGTGATTTTCTAAATTTCAGGATGCCGCCTTACTCCTACAAAGTTTTTTCAAACATTCCTTTCAATATAACCTCCGGCGTTTTAAGAAAATTAACCGACGATGATAATTTTTTAGAAGCTTATATAGTGATCCAAAAAGAAGCGGCAAGAAGATTTATTGGAATGCCTTTTGACAACAAGAACTCAATGGTATCGGTATTATTAAAACCATGGTTTGAAATTGATATTTTTTGGAATTTTCGACGACACGACTTTATTCCAAACCCACACGTTGAGGTCGCGATGATAAGGATAGTAAGAAGAAAACATCCACTTATAAATTTGGCCGATAAAAATATGTACAGAGATTACATTGTCTATAATTTCTCAAGACTTAAAATTGCAGAGCTGAGATTTGAAAAAGTACTTAAATTATTTAACCGTTTTGTTGAAAAATCTAATTACAGGGAGAAGAAAAGAGTATCGGTTGAAGCTCAAAAGTTCCTTGCACATCAGAAATCCTTCCACAAAAGGCGGAATTAAATTGATATAATAACTATAATGAAAAGTGCGTTGACATTACTTCTCGGACTTTTTATTTTGGTCTTTGCTTGGTTTGTTGTTCCTGTATATTTAATTCGGCTCAACGTCATTTACAATTTACCAGTTTTTGATAACAGTCTGCTAAGAACCCTAGGATTTATTTTCTTTCTTTTTGGTTTTTCGGCAACTTTATATACGATGCACCAGCATTTATTAACAGGTAGAGTCACACCAGTTATTATCGAATCGCCAAAAAAACTTATTTCCAAAGGCTTTTATGGATATAGTCGCAATCCCATGTACGCCGCCGTCTTGCTGGCATTTTTAGGAGTTTTTATGATTTTCGGTCACATACTACTTCTCTTTTATGTTCTTGCTGCAGTTGTCCTCTTTCAATTGGTTATCATTTACAAAGAAGAGCCCGAACTAAAAAAGAAGTTTGGTAAAGAATATTCAGGCTATATGAAAAAAGTTCCCCGCTGGTTCTCAATTCCCCTAAGGTAATTTCTCTAAGTATTCTAAGCTGGTATAATTCCGTTAATGTATCTTTACTTTTGGATTTATTAATATGGTTGGTGACGAAGAATCAGGACAAGAAAAACGAATACTTCCAGAAAAACCACTTTTTGTATATCCGGATAAAATACGTATTCCTGATGTATCATTTTTAACTCATGTAGAACTCCCAGATGCTCTTGATTTGCAAGATCAACATTCGGTCAGAAGTATCTTAGGAAGTTTAGTATTAGAAGAAATGTCTATAAATCCGGAATATAGAGGCATGTTTGTGTATGGTTCAATAGCGCACGGTGAAGCAAATAATGGAAGCGACATCGATGGCGTACATGTGGTGAATACTGAAGATATTGTTAAAGCCGAAGAATACGCTCAGCCTATGCAATCGCGGCTCAGGGCAGTGCTTGAATATTGTTATAGAATTACAGTAAATGACAAACGCACAGTTATTAATTTGCGCGGAAGTCCTCTCACAATTAGACACTCTTCAAGAGAGTTTGATAGGCAAACCATAACACTTGGGTTATCCGATGAAGAAATAGAAGTCGTACGGCAATTAACAGGGTACCAATTAAGAGAGCCGCGAGGCGTACGTTCTTTTAAAAAACCTTCCATGGAGATTGGTCCTCACGAATTTATTTATCCTGAGGATGGAGTTTTTCCTTGGTATGTTGAATATGGTTTATTAGAAAGACTTTCTAGGTAGTCTAAATGTCAGAGACATCAATAAGATTTCAAACGAGAAAGTGAAGAAACCAAGACTGGTAGGGGTTGAGGAGAATAGATAAAATTAACCAGTGTCAAAAATCTGAAACAATTTGTCTTCGAATTAGCTCTGGGATAAAATAGTTTTATAAAATCTACAGTCGGACATATCAACTTGTACGTTTCAGATTTAAACAAATCTTATAATTTCTATAACAAACTCCTTACCCTTTTAGACTATAAGGAAATTGTTAATGAGAAGAAGGTATTTGCCTTTATGAATGGGGGAACGACCATCTGGTTTGATCAGGCAGAGGGAAAATACGTTATTAAAGGTTTCCACAGAAAAAGAGTTGGATTAAACCATATAGCATTCAGGGTAAACTCCAAGGAAGATGTTGATAAATTCTGTAACGAATTTCTTAAACCTAATAAAATTCCTACTTTATACGACACACCAAAACCCTTTCCTGAATATGAAGAGGGGTACTATGCAGTATATTTCGAAGATCCTGACAGAATAAAGATAGAGGTAGCTTACTACCTATAATCGGTAATTTGTCTTCAAATTAGCTCCTAGAAAATAGAAGTCCTACCACCCTTACCGATTATTGGTCTATCTGCTTGTTTCCAAATAAATTCAAATAGTTGTCTTTGTTGATCGGCCAACTCTTTGCTGTAAATTTCAAGGCAGAAACCGTCTTTTTTGGGCTCGTATAATGCCACGACATTATTATATATAAGCGTTTCTACTTTAATTTGAAGCCTGTTTGGGTTTATGTAACGAATATTCATTACTTTTTCATGAAAATCCCTAACATGAGTGTATGTTTCGTGATAAGCATGATTTGTCAGCTCTCTAATTTTAATTTTCTTGTTTACAAATTCATTTCTGATTTCTTCCGCCTGATCTTTAGTAAACATGTCGTTTAGTGATGCATAACTAGTTTCAAAAATTAGAAGCTCTCCTTCTGCGCTGAGAGAATTTTGGGTTACTTTAAGTAGACCCTCTATTCCTGAATATGAAACAATTTGATTTTTCTGCATATTTTAAACTAGAATCGCAATTCCAATTATACCCAGAATGACTAAAAATATTCCGGCTATTTGTTTTAATGATATTTTCTCGTCAAGAAAAAGTAGTGCAATTATAATTACCAAAACCCCGCTTGTAGCAGTTATCGGAGAAGCAATCGAAGCAAGAGTCTTTGAAAAGGCGATCCACAGAAGCCCAGTGCCGATAATATTAAACAGTGATCCGGCTATTGCATTTTTATAATCATATGCTTTTGCTTTTACTACTTTTAGCTCTTTTATAATATTTTGCCTTTCAAGTTTTAGGTATGTCAGCGAAACCGGTATTTGGACTAGGGCTAGTGCAAAAAGAAACGTAAAATCTTCAGTTTTGTTTATAATTTTCTTGGACAAGGTATCAGATAAACCAACTGCAACCGCCGCTATTATTGGCCATATCAGAACGCCGCTTTTTTTCAATTCATCTTTGTTTAATTTTGAAGGCAGGTATGAAATTAGTGTTCCGAAGATTGTTATTCCGATAAATAATGCTTGTAACGGAGTTAATATCTCTCTATTGATCAAATAAGAAAACAAAATAGTATAAATCGGGTAGCTACCAATAAGAATTGTGGTTACGCTTAACTGTCCTTTAGATAGCGCATAAAAATATAATGCTTCGGATAAAACTGCTGATAGAACTGCAAATAAAAGGACCTCTTTGAAGAATATCAGATTGATGCCGAAGAATAATGCTAGAGGTACCCAAAGAGCTAAACCAAAAAGGGTGTCAAAGAAAAATGCAACAGATGGAGAAAGTTCCCTGTAGCTTTTTTTCAAAGAAGCTTGAGATAATGCGAGAAAAAATGAGGAATAAATTGCTGCTATTACTCCCGACATGATTTGATTATATCAATATTTAATTGTTAGTAAGAACAGTCTGTTAATAATTTGTCTTCAAATTAGCTTCGGGGTAATATTAATATATGGTTTATGCATTGATAGGACTTGTGGGTTTTGGAGTCGCCGATTATGTTATAGTATTTCTTTCTAAATCTGCAGGATTCTTAAAAGGAATGTTGTGGAATGCCATCTTCATGCTTTTCTACCTTTTATGTATTTCGTTTGTTTCCGGTCGAACAACAAACCTTTTTGAAATAAGTACCGGAGAGTTTGTCGTAGGTTTTATTGCGGGAATAATAACTACTTTAGGGGGTCTTTCTTTTTTCAAAGGGACGCAAGTTGGTAATCTATCGGTTTTGTCTCCGATAGCTTCTTCTTATTCGGTGATAATAATTCTTTTTTCAATATTATTTCTTTCTGAAATTCTTTTGCCAATTCAAGTTGGTTCTGTTGTACTTGTTGTTGTCGGGACTATATTGGTTTCAATAAATTTAAAAAATTTCAAAAATCTTAAGCTAGTAATCACTGATAGATCAGTTCCATATGGTCTGTTAGCAATGTTCTTTTGGGGTACGTCATTTATCTTAATAGGTGATATGACCGTTAAAATTGGTTGGTTAGAGATAATTATTCTCACAACCATCTCGGGTGTGTTGTTTTTAACTATACTTACTTTATATAAAGAAAAAAGTTTATCTATTACTAATTATTCTTATAAACTAGCTGCACTTTTGGGAATACTAAGTAGTATGGGTTATCTTGGTTACTCTTTGGGTGTAAATAGTACTTATGCATCTATCGTTGCGCCAGTTGTTGCTGCGGCGCCTGTTGTGACAATATTCTTGGCGCTACTTTTTCTGAAGGAAAAGTTAGCAAAAGAGCAGAAAATCGGTATATTTTTGTTAATGTTGGGACTGGTGATTCTTGCTGTTTAGTTTAACAAAATAAATTTGTCTTCAAATTAGCGAGATGGAAAGGTTTTGTGTAATCTCTAAATTTTTAATTTTTACAATATAACTTTTGGAAATAGATTTCGGATATTTTGCCAACAGTTTTAATGCGTTTTCATTTATAATTTTTCTATATTTTCCTTTCCTTTCTTCTTTATCTTGAAAATCCTGCCATTTTTTATATCCACCTTCCGTTAAATGCATCGATTTTGTACAAACCTTGCTTTCGCAGAAGCATTTATGTGTGCAGTTCGTACAAAGCTTACCTGGAGGAAGGAGGTAAGAAATTGTCAACTCGTCTCCATTCATAATATTCTTTAATGCAAAAACCAAAGTGTGTCTTTTAAATTTAAAAATCCAGCAATTAGGAGAACACGAATGATTTAGAAGATGAATGCCCGGTTTTCTTAAGCTGGGGTAAATACCTGTTGTGTCATTGTAATACATCAGATACAGATTTCCTTTTTCTTTATCAAAATCTACATCTTTCAAGTGAACCAATTTTCCAACGTAATCGCCAATAAGTGTGCCTGCCGAAATTGGTTTCCTTGCGAAAACACCCCTTCCTTTACTTTTTGTTTCTTTGACTTCCCAATAATACTTCTTCAATAAAAACATATGTTAATTTAACACAGGTATTGGATTTTAGCTCAAAATAAAGTAACACCTTATGTATTATTATGACAAAACTAAAATAATTTGTCTTCAAATTAGCTTCTAGAGAGGTATAATAAGGTTGAAATGGTTTTAGATTCAGAGGAAATCCAAGCGGGAATAGATGTTGCCCCCAGACCTTTTTATAACCGTTTATTAACTGAAGGTGAGTGGCAAGGATTAATTCGTGAAGGTCGAGGCGCTGTCATTGGTAAGTTTCCGGGTTATATTTCTTGTCTTGCTCGAATTTCTAAAGATAAAGTAGCTTCTGGACTATTTCCAAAGGGAACACACGCAGATGTCTTAATCGAACAAAAGGGTTACTTTGGATTGGGGGAGTTGGACGATTCGAAGGCAGCAGCAGTATTATTAGAGAGGGAAAGTGAGTATGAGTTAACTGGCGCACAGTTATGGTTTGATTCAAAAGGTGTGGTTGAGAAGCTTGACTATAATATCTCCACGGATTTTCTTAGAGCGAAGGAAGTTAAAGCAATTTCAACAGATATATTAGGTAAAGTTCCGGAGCCATATGTACCAAAGTTATTAGAAATTAGACTTGGTGATGAAGAACACTCGAGCTTTAAAAGACCGTCTTATTATGTAATGATGCGCCAACAGGATGGTTCGTGGAATATTATGAAAGCAGGGAAGAGGAAGGCCTGGGGTTACTAATTTCAAATACGATGTTTAAAGTTTGTTTTCAAATTAACTCCGAGATTATTTTATAATGTTTTTATGCCCGTCAACTTTTCTGGACATGCCATAAAGCAACTTAAAAGGAGAAATATTTCTCAAAAGACTGTAACAGAAACAATTGATAATCCTGAAAAAATAATTATGAAAATACAATACGATAAAAAAGAAGACGCAGTTTATTTGGAATTAGCAAAAGGAAAATATAGCCGAACCAGAAAAGTAACGGATACTGTTTTAGTGGACGAAGATGCTAAGGGTAAAATTTTAGGGATTGAAATATTGGACGTAAAGAAAAATATTAAAGCCTTCGATCCTAAAAAAACTAAGTTTGAAATTCAGTCAGCTTAGGATAAATTTGTCTTCAAATTAGCTCCGGAGTAGAATTTGGTTAATGAAAGTTAAAGTTGCAGTTCTACAATACGACGCTCCCGAAGAATCTAGTGCTTCCTTTAAGAAACTTAACGAAATGGTTTCACAGGCTTCGTGGGCAGGTGCAAAATTAATAGTTGCTCCAGAAACTGCCGTCGGAGAAGTTGGGGAGTTGAAGGAAAAAGAAATAGATTATTTGCCGAAACTCATAGAAGTTGCAAAGAAACACAGTGTTTTTCTCGCGACAAGTTTTTACACTAAAAAAGACGGCAAGTATTATAACCAAGGCTATATTATTTCTCCTGAAGGAAAATCCGTTGTATCGCACAGAAAAATTTACCCAGCAAAACCTGAAATAGAAAACATTGGAGTTGTTGCCGGGAATACTTTAGAGGTCGAAAAAACAGAAATAGGAAAATTAGGGATGCTTATTTGCAAGGATGGCTTCAACAAGTTCTCACATTTTTTATATGAGAAATTTAACAATCAAGGCGCCGAAATTATTTGTATTCCTACATGGTCGATTGGCTGGAAGGAATTGAACACTCAAGAGTATGTAAAAGCGCTATATGTATATGGTGCTTTTGCGAGCAGGTCTTTTATTTTAGTATCGGGTAATTTAAATATAGCGACAAACTCTTTCGGAAGGTCATTGATTGTAAGTCCTATAAGAGGGGTTTTAAAGGAAGGGAGCATTAATCACAAAGAGATTCTTTATGAAGAGTTGGATTTGGATGAGGTTACAAAGGCTCGAGAGTTTGATTCCTGGTGGCAGCCAAAAAAGAAACTAGAAATAAAATAAATAATTTGTCTTCAAATTAGCTTCGAATAAAAAATCTTAAGAAACCATTTCCTTCGCGGTTTTTAGAAATATGTATCCTCTTTAATGAATCTTTGGGTGGATTGTCGTGCTCTATTCAATAATATTGTTTGCACCCCGTCATTTGGTGATAAAAGAGTCAGGATCGCTGTTAAGTTACCTAAATTTAAGTCAGGACGAAAAAGGTGGCCTTCAGGATTGTCTAATAGATTTTTTAATCTTTCTGGCGCGAATGATTCAAGTACTTCTATTTCATCGCCCCAAGCTCTTAAAGGTAACGCTGGGCCAGTATATTTTCCGATATATGTTATGCCGACAGAAGTTTTTCCTGGCTGCGGCGAAGTTGTTGTAAGTGGAATGGGAAATAATTGTAGAGATTCTTCTGGATTTAATCCTGTTTCTTCTTGCCATTCTCTGCATAAAGCTTCCAAGTCATACTCCTGATTTTCGAGACCGCCCGCTATAGGAGTCCATAAGCCATCCTCAATTCTTAAGCCCAAAACCACACCTTTTGATCCATCTGGACTTTCATATAAAGGAATAACACCTACAGATGCGGAAAATTTAGGACGACGTTCGGCCGAATTTTCTTGAAACATTTACAAATATTATAAGCATTTTAAATATAATTATAAAGAAGAAACCATTTTCTCCGCTGGTTAAAAAAATTTTCTAAGGTAATAATACAGCAAGCGACCAAAGAGGTAAGGATATAAAAATAAGCACACCCAGAATTCCCACGCGGTTTCTTCTTAACACGATAAAACTGCCTACAATTCCAAGCGTGTCCAGGGGATAGGTTACATAATTGCAATACGGACTACACCAGATGTGGGGTCTGTGAAGAATGTTTATAAAGAAATTATCGACGCTAAATGTCTGTAGTAAATCTCTCAAAAAGTGATAGAGAGAGAAAATAAATATCAGGACAAATAAATAACGCAAATATTTATTCATTAACTTAGTATATAAGAAACCGAAACCATTTCCTCCGCGGCCAAAGTTATCTTTTATTTCTTTTCTTTAGCCAAGTAGATTTGAAGAAGGGGAGAGTGAGAGTCGAAAGGAAGAATCCTATTGATGGAACTATTGCATTAAGCCATGGGTCTTTGATTTGAATTACATTGAGATAAAGACCGATTGACACATAAGTAAAAAAGAATAGTAAGAACCTTCTTGCATAACTTGTTTCCCAAGCTTTATCGTTTTCGACCTTTCTATTTCTGGATTCAATTTTCTCTATTTTTTCCTCCAGTTTATGTAATTTATCCATATTTCGATTTTAACACTTGATAAGGATAATCCGAAACAATCTCCTCCGCGGCTTCTGGAAAATTCTCCAAATTGATATACTACGATTATGAAACTTATATTTCGGGGTGGGCTAAATAAAAATGAACCTAATGGTTTTGAAAAATCTTATCTCTACGAATACTCCAAAACGATCAAGAAACTAATTGCCAAAGGGAAAAAGACCTGTTTTGTAACAATGGCTAAGCCTAATCATTATTACGATAAGCATATAATTCCTCAATTTGGAGAAACAGTAGATATTGTTGGGAATAAAACTAAAGATATTAATTGGCGAATTTACGATCTTATTTTTCTTTGCGGCGGTGATACTATTCCTTTAAAAGATGGCCTTCAAAGGAAAAGATTTGATTTCGGTGTTCTTAAGAAAGATATAGTTATTCTTGGTGACAGTGCCGGTGCAATGCTTATGGCTCCATATTTTTATGAAACAAGCGACAGAAAGACCATCGACTTTATTGAAGGTATATTTCCTGACAGTGAAACTATAGTGATTGTCCACACTAATAACTCTAATTATTGTAATGAAGAGTTAATAGAAATAGTCGAAAAATTTGCAGAGCAAAAGGGACTTAATATTTTAAAGCTTAAAGAGAATGAAACGAAATTGTATGACGAGAGAAATAAAAAGTTTGTAGATTTTAATTTTGAAGGTTTGTTTAACAACAATTAGAAACCCATTTCCTCCGCAACTTAAGTAATTTTATATATTGACTTATTGTACGAAGATTGTATTATTGTTGTATGGTTACAATAAATGTATCTTTACCCGAAAAATTGAAAAATCAAGCTGAAACCCTTGTAAGAGGAGGCTTTTATGCTTCTTTTAGCGACCTTGTCCGTGATTCCTTGAGAAAGGTTATATCTCAAAGTAAATACGATTTGTGGGCAGAGGAAACCAGGAAAGAAATAAAAGAAGGAAAAGCTATTACACTAAAGACAAAAAAGGATATAAAAAAATACTTCGACTCAATTTAGGGTAGAGTAATTTATTATATAATTTTAGTAGATGTACGAAGTTTATTTCTCAAGAACTTTTGATAGGAATTTAAAGAAAATAGTCAAGAATAATCCTAAATTAAAAATTAAGCTTAGACATCAAATTGAACTTCTATCAACCAATCCTAAACACCCATCGTTACGGCTTCATAAGTTGTCCGGGGAAAATAACTGGTCTATTTCAATAACAAGCGATATTAGAATTATTTTTACAATCGAAGAAAATAGGATTCTTTTTAACAGAATCGGGAGTCATGATGAAGTATATTGATTAAGAAACCATTTATTCCACAGTTTCTAGGTTTTCCTTCATTTTCGACAAGACATGGTGATAATATTACTTATATATGGAGATTAAGAAATTCTTTAAGAAATTTTTTGGACTAAAGTACAGGTATCGTTTACCTGTGATATATATTATTTTGATTCTTTTAGGTTTTGCAACGATGTTGGTTCCGCTACTTAATGAGTGCAGCGGTGGAATATTTGTAATCTGTGCTCCAATATCTCTAGCTATTATTATTTTGCTGTCTATTCCAGGGAAACTGTTAGTAGATTTCCTAAGTTTTATAGTTCCCGAGAGTTATTATTCATGGGCTACACATTCTAAGAATTTATTTTGGGTAGTACTTATTAGTTATGCAGCCACACTCATATTGCTTTTCTTTGTGGGCCTTTTGGTCGATAAAGTTCGTCAAATAAAAAGCTCTAAATAGGAAACCATTTCCTCCGCGGGTTCTTAAATTAATTATTCCTCTGTCCAAACTTTCCACCCTTCCTTTTCTTTACCATCACGGCTAATGAGTCCCATCGTGTCAAATGGTTTTTGGACATTTTGATCATACATAAAAGTCCAAATTGCAAATTCCGGCTCTGGTTCATTTACCCTTTCTTCGAAAATTTTTATAAACTCTGCCTGCTCACTTTCGCTGGTTTCCCAACTTGGGTTATCGATTTTGCTTGACCACCCAACTTCGGTAAATAGAACAGGTTTTTCTGTATAAGTCAGAATTACCGAGTAGTAATCATTCGGAATTTCTGAGGGTGCCTTATAAATTAGTGCGGGATATGTTGTAAAAGCGATCAAATCTGCCTTTGGAAATTGATCTAGAAGCTTCCATTGGTTTTTACTCTCATCATTTATCCCCCCAAATAAACCTCCGCGAAGACCTTTCATCAACTCGAGTTGAAAAATAGGGAAGACTTTTGTTTCGGGAGAAGCATTTTTAATTTCAGGATAAATTTCACTAAAGTCTTTGGCTAGTTTTTGAATGTAGCTAGAACTTTCTCTGTTAATTTCATTTCCGATTCCTAAATAAGGAGGTTTTACTTTTGAAACAAAATCTAAAATTAACTTCTTGTCTACCCATTCAACAATAATAACGGGAGTAAAACCGTAATTTTTGGAAATTGTTGCAAGAGAATTGGCGACGGATTTTTCATTTGCCAATTCTTTAACATCGCCCGCCCACAACACTAAATTTGATGATGTCCTAATTCTTTCAAAAAAATCTAAGAAATCTTTACTTTCAAAGCTTTTCGGTGTAATAGAGAAACCCTTTAGAAGTGGCTTTTCTTTTGCCGTTTCTTGAGGTATCTTTTCCTTTATTTCATTCCTGGGTTTTACTGGAATAAAACCTATTGCTACAACAATCATAAAGAGAATTGTAATTGATAAAAGTTTGGGAAATAACTTTCTCATAGTTAGGTAGTGTATCATTTTTCAAAATTATTTGAATATCAATCAATTAATTGCTAAAGAGAGTAAAATACATTTAATGCAACTCAAAGACAAAGTCGTTCTGGTAACCGGAGCTTCCGGAGGAATCGGTGAAGCTATAGCCTACGCCTTTGCTAAAAAGGGGTGCAAGCTAATTCTTCACGCCAGAAACGAAGCTTCAATAAAAGAGTTAGAAAAAAAGATATGTAACGAAAAGGGCGAGTGTATGACCGTTTCCGCTGACTTTCTAAAGGCGAAAGAAATTTCCGAAATGTTTGACAGTATTCGAAAGAAATATGATTCGATTGATGTGCTGGTAAACGTTTCCGGCATCGAGAGAACTTATATGGATCCACTAGACACAAAACAATGGAAGGAGGTACTGACTGTTAACCTATTTGGTGCAGTTGAATGTTGTAGGGAATTCCTAAAAATGGTGGGTCAGGGTGGAGTAATAATTAATATATCGTCAATTGCTGGCAAGTCTGGAGTTACTTATTATGGCGACTCTCTTTCTTATTCCCTTTCAAAAGCGGCGCTTAACACATTTTCGGAAAATCTAGCAATAATGGTGGCTCCCCACATTCGTGTTGTTAGCATCTCACCAGGATATACAATGACACCAATGTGGAATTTTTCTTCTAAAGATGAAATTGATAAGTATATTAATGAGGTTCCCCTTAAGAGATTTGTTAAACCCGAGGAAGTTGCCCAAGCAGTTATTTCCGTTGCCGAAAACGACGCAATTACGGGAGCAAATATTGTCGTTGACGCTGGACTAACATTGAAAGAGGTTAAATGAACATTAACGAAAAATGGCACAGAGCAAATAGGATGCCCAAAAACCCGAGTTTAGAGCAAAGGATTAAATGGCATCAGGAACATGCTAAGTATTGCACCTGCAGACCGATTCCAGAAAAACTTATTATTGAGATGAAGAAAAGGGGAGGCTAAGTAGGGGAGAGAACAGGGATAACAAATAATCGATATCTGCATAGTTTTTGTAAACCTTAACAACTATAGGTAGCAATTTTTGTGAATTGGTAGGGGAGGCGTTTGTAGAATTACCTAAATACTCCGATTACATAACTTGTTCCTTGAATCGCGGGATCTCCTTCAAGTATAGCCGCATGACTACTATACCAAGTTTCCCATTTAGTACTACCTTCTTTTTGCATCGATTTTAGTAGCATTGAAATTGATAGCGGTGAATCCATATGATCATCTCCAAAATCTAAAATTGTTTGGTAGTCAAAACTGGAAATTGCGGCGATGCTTTCTTCATTATTTTTAAGCGCAGTATCTTGCATAACATCATGAGCAAAATCAACACTTGCAATGAACAAAGTATCGGAAGGAGTGATTGATGTCAGATAATTTACTTTGTCATATAAATCATTTTTACTTGCATAAGGTGAAATCATTAAAGGAAGCATTTTGGCGTTAGGTAAGTAATTTTGAATGTATGGTAAATGCAAAGTGATGCTATGTTCTTTATTGATTAATTCACCTGAGACAACAATGTCTGGGTATTTTTGCAAATACTTTTGTATTACTTCGTTATCAAACGAATATTCGGGAATGCTTTTAGCGGTCACTACAGAATTAATTTCCGGTTCAAAATGATTCGGTCCCAAAATAACTACATAGGAGAAATTTTCGTTTTTTAATCTCTCGAAAGATTCCAATATAAGTTTCTCTGCCAATTTATGGTGAGGCAATGTTATCCCGCGGATGGGTGTTTCTCCGGACGAGGTTTGTACCCCGGCAACCTTTCCTTTTTGTGTTTTTAAAAGAAACGTTCCGATCACCAAAACCATAAAAATAAGACTCAAAGCGATTAGAATTTTTTGTAGTTTATTCATGACTCTTATAGATTCGACGCTTCTATTTTTATAGTTTGCTCGGGAGTTTTCTGGAAATTTGACAAGTACCTAAGCGACTGTATTATTGCAGGTTCCGCAACATATTCTCCAACTGAGCCTGCTCTGGCAAAGTAAATCATATATTTCTTGCCGTATTCCCGCCACCAGGGGGAATTACAGAAAAAGCCTTCGACGATATTACCCTCCCTTTCGCTCATCCAACCCTCTGCCTCTAATCCATAAGCACTTGGGTTTGAGATATATTTTAGTCCAGAGGGTAAATAATCGGTAATTGTGTAGCAACCCGTGGGGGATTTGTCAAAATCTAAATTAAAATCTATTCTAACTTCGACAATGTCACCGGATTTTATGCTGCTACCCTCCCCTTTTACTTTTTTAAATTCTCTTTTAATACTTAGTAGATTATCGGTAGGTAATTCAGAAAGACCAAGAGCTCCTACAAAGTAGTTAAAATTAGCTTCCGCCTTACCTTCCAGGACTTTAAAACTGAAGTTATTAAGTTCGTTTGCTTTTAGCTTTAAAGTCATGTTCCGGCCTTTTTCCAATTCCTTTTGTACGTTTTGGTTTGCCGAAGCAAAACTTATACTTGTATTTTCGTCAGGCAATTTATTCAGTTGTTCGTCTATAAACGCAATACTAGAAAGGTCAATAACGACATCTTCGGTATTGCTTCTGAAATCGCGAAGATAATTAAACATTGCCTCGTCGTAAGTTTTTTCGACTAGGCTTCCCAAAAGTAGCGCCCTGGAAGTATTTTCAATATAGTTATCTATTTGACTTTTTCCCTTCAACTCCGCCTGAATTCTGATATAAGGGGGATATTCATATGCGTAATCTGCGAGGATATCGTAGTATAAATCTCTTGCTTTTTCGGTATCTCCAGCAGAGGTAAGAGCCATTGCTAAAATTACTTTTTCTTCGTAAGTTAGCGCAGACTGAGTTAGAATCTGGAGTTCATTAACTTTGGGTTTACCGAGTATTGTCAACCCCCATGAAGAGTATATTTTTTGTAAATTTCCTCCATTTTCTTCATTCAACTTACTTTCAAAGAAACTGATCATTTTATCTTTGTCAAATGGAATTGGGTCCACAAATATCGCCCAAACGGTTGTGGGTAGATCACTTCCTCCCCACTCCACCTGACTTAAGCCTCCGTCGAAATATTGAAAATCTTTTAGCGTATCTGCATCGACCTTACATTCATTGTCGTCAAACCTCTCGACTAATAGTTTCGAAGCAGACAACTTTGCAATTTGTTTCTCAACTCGATTACTCCACGTATAACAGTAACGGGTTAAACTTGAATAGTATATTCCCTTACCTCTATCGCTAATTACAAGTTTTACTGGTTTATCTTCCAAAATATCAGTTGCATCGATTCTTGTGAGAGCCTGGCCCTTTTCGAGATCGAATTTTTGGAAGTGCTCGAAGTTTAATCGTGAAGATATGGCCTTGAATGGTAACTGGACCCCATCTTCCAAATTATTTACCTTTCCCCTGAGGCTTACTTTATATTCTCCTGCCTGTAAGTTGGGGAAGGGAAAATTAATACTTTTGAATGCACCCGTGGTCTTAGAAATATTTGAGATTTCTCTTTCGCTCTCGAAAAATATTGCCTTGAACTCTACATAAGAGTCTTCTTGTAAACCCTTTCCAAAAGATCCTCCCGTAAGAGCCGGTTTATCTTTGACTAAATATTCTTTTGGAAATTGACTAGTTATAAAGAAGTCTTTTGTTACGATAACTTTTACTTCAGACTGACCTCCTTCAACACTTGAGGTTAAGGCTTGTGCGTAGGTAATCCAGCTGGTTATATTATCCGGTAGTGTAAATGAAAAAGTGGCTACTCCACTTTCGTCTGAGATCTCTCGGCCAAAAAAAGCTGCGTCTTTGAAGACATCCCTATCCCCTCCACCGCCTCCACCCCTTTCTGCTTGTGGCTGATCAGGAAGGACGGGTTCGTGGGAACTGTAGTTATAGTAAATTAAACTATCAACAGACTGGTAAAGAGAAGAAAGGATAGAAGGAGTTCTAACTGCATCAAGAGCCGCCAAAGCTTCATCTACAAGTATCAGATTTACGGTTGCTCCTGGCACACCAACACCGTTGTTTTCCACTTTCACACCTATTTTCGCATCCTCTCCTGGCTGGTATTTTTCCTTATCGACATCAATTGTTAGAGTTAGCTCGCTATCCTCTTTTTTATAGGAAATTAAAAATCCGCTAAAATAATTTTGACCCCCATAATAATAGTAATCGGAACAATACCAATCTCGGCGACATGGTGCTGACACCTGACTGTAATATTTACCCGTAAATATATAAGCTCCTACGTAAATATTAGGAATGTGCTTCGAGTCGAATGTAAATGTGTAACGAGGGTTATCTGTTAGAATAACTTCTTGCCGACCACGGTTAGCTAATATAAATAGGAATCTATTTTTATCATTGTCGGGATATTCATTTTCGCCAAGTAAGATGTTTAATTTAACTTCTTCACCCAAAGAGTAGGTACTTTCATCTTTATCTAAATTCAGCTGGGGGAATTCTTTCTGGCCCTCGCCATAACCATAGCTTGTCAAACTGTAGTAATAATACTCACCTGTTTTTGCAGGATGTCCGTTCCCGTCTTTCACCATTAACTCTGCGCTATAACTTTTTCCTTCTTCCAGTTGAAATTCGTGGCTTACCTCACCGTTTACATCTGTCGTTAATTTCTTTTCTTCAACCGTCTCTTCGTGGCGGATATAGTTATAGGTTTTTCTTGTTATTTTTTCTATGAAGTCGTAGTAGGTTCCACTTTCAACCCTCTCATACCACGTTTTCTTAACTGTGAGTGCAACCTCTTTGCCCGATGCGGGATTACCTTTATATTCATTTGACTCACCCGAATTAATTCGACTCAAATCAACGTTATTTACATTTGCTTTTATTTTTGCGTTATTACCTTCCTGATCGGAATCGGAGTTTATCATAAGGCGGCTTCCAAATACGTAAACGCTGCCGAATCCTTCGACGTTAGATTCTTGGGCAATTGCTGGGATGAAAGTTACAGTTTCATAGTGAGGGTAATAGTAGTAATAGTTGTCGTTGTATTTAGTCTGGTAGGTATAGTTTACTTCTCCGTTTTCTCCCGTAGTTAGGTTTGTCGAATTACTGGTTGTCGACTCGTGGGTAGTTATAGGAATATTTTTTGCAGGCGTCTCATCAAAAAAGCTAACTTTTGCCGTGTAGTCAACTTTCTCGTCGGTGAACATGGCCTTTTTGTTGCTTAGCACCTCGATTTTCATTTCAGGTTTTTCAAACTGAGTTACGGAAAAACTGGTACTTTCTACTTCAACATCGCCGACTTTTAAAACCAAGGTGTACCAACCTAATGGAATATCTTCCAATTTGAAATTATCCAAAAAGGAACCATCGGAGCTTGGGACAATTGTTTTAGAAAGGACCGCTTCTTTGTCAGAAAATGATGAATTTCTTAAGATTATTGTGGCACTTCCCGGAGGAGTATTTGTTGATCTTTCTTTTACTACACCAAAGAAATAAACCGTGTCCCCGGGTTTATATAAATACCTCTCGTTATAAAGGTAGGAGATGTAATCATTTTGGGTAATCTTGCCGACGGGATTGTTGCCAGAGAGAGACGTTATAGGAATGATAACAATATTACCTTCTGTATCGGCTATCTCAACATAGTGTCTTTCTTTTTCGAAAAGGATCGAGGGGGTAGTAAAAACAGAGGCTCCGTTATCGTAAGTTCGGTAATCTTGCCCCGAACCGGTAATTCTAACTACTGCGTTTGAGGATGGACCCCCATTTAAGTTATTTGCCCAGACAACAGTCTGCTCTTTACCCACAGAAACAAATCCCGTTAGTTCTGTCGATTGAAGCCACAACTGTTCTAATTTGTCTTTATTTCCAAACCAAAATTGCATTAAATAAAATCCTTGAGGTAATTTGTCGGGTAGTTGAAGATAGTTAATGTTATCCTTATTTTGAACTTTAAGATCAACCGTCATTACTTTTTCCAAGCTGGATGTTTCTACGGCTTCTTCTTCTGCGTAATAAGTCATCCAACTACTCTGAATTTCATCAATTCTTTTCCTGGAGTCGATAAATGCGGAAGATGTAGGGAATCTATAGACTTCGGCTTTTATGGTATCTTCTTGCTTCCAGTTATATGTTTGCACTTTAGTAATAAAGGGTTCTGACGGAGAACTTTGTTGAAAATCTTCATATAAGCTAAACATCGGAATTTGATAACCTCGTCCTTTTTGTAACGTTTGGAAGGTGAATGAGTAGTCTTCACTAATTGGATCATTGCGTGATTTTAAATTCAAGCCTTTTCTCAAAGTAACCGTATATATAGTTTTTTCTTGCAATGGTTCAAGTGGCACAACAACAAATCTATCTGCATGTACTTCTGTACGAAAATTGATTGAAGGAGAAACTGAAACGAAGGGAGTAGGATCGTTAAAGTCGTCCTGACTAAAAGCAATTTCAATACCGGAATTTACAGGAACTTCGTTTTTCTTATCTCCCGGAATACTACTTACTACTCTAAATTTCCCCTGACTTTGATACGCCCATGAATAATTGCGATCAAAAGTATACCCTTCATAATTTTTGTCCTCAACGCTTAATTTTATAGAAAGTACCTCTTCGAGCTCAAGGTTTCTTTGCGGACTAATCCTATATTCAGTTCCGCCAATGGAAGCGACTGCAACCGGCACCGAGGAAACTATATTTTCCTTAATAAAATTGACGTCAACGGGTTTTTCGGTCTTTAAAATGAGGGCTTCAGTAGGTAAAATTCCGTATTTACTGACGGTGGAAGCGGAAAGTGTAAAAAAAGGCTTTTGCCTTTGAGGTATTACCAATTTTTTCCAGTCTCCAAATTCTGCAATATCAACCTCTTTACGCCCAAGATCTTTCAATCCACCTGATTTAATAAATTTATAAAGAAAGAGCCCTCCAACAATAATCAGGACTGCTGAAAAAGACGCGATTACAACTTTCCATTTTCTAGGAAGTTTATACCATTTTTGTAAAAATTTATTTTTAAAATTATTTAAGAGGTTTTTTAAGAAACTTACCAATTTACCGAATTTATTGGTACTTCGAAAGTTTATATTTATGGTATTTGTTTCTGGTTGAGGGCTACCGTCATTATTCGAAGTAATTGGAGTTACATCATCCATAATCAAATTATATCCCTGTGTAATTTCCTTGGCAATTGGGTGGATAGAGGAAAGTAAATGACTTCAGGAAAAAGTAGTAGGTTGAGTTTCTTTCTGTTTAATATAGTCTTCTGCTTTGAGAAGAACTTCTTTTTCAAGAGAAGTTACACTCCTCATCATATGATGTTCTTTTGACCTAATGTAAGTAATTGGAATATCAGTTAGGTCTCCTCCTCTATCTTTTAACCAACTTCGATGTTTTCTGGCCTCTGAGGGAGTTGAGGTTATCTGCCAGGGAATGTAGTATCCATCGATTTCTATAAAATAATCGACTCCCATTCGGTCTTCTTGAGTTCTCCGTTTTGTTTTATCCCAGGAAGATATTAGTCCACTTTCTATAAGAGAGTCGAGCACCGATTCGAAACGCGCTTCAAACATTGCACCTTCATAACTTTCCGCAATCTTCTTGGCGGCGTCCCACCAAAGAATTTCATGGGTGGGTTCCATATCCTTCATTTCTGTCGGATTATATACTATCCAATAAGTTTTTTTCTGAAGCTTTTAAAGATTATGTTGTTTTATCTTGAAAATATGAGACCTACTTGCCAGTGAATTCTTTGACAATAAAAGCAAATCAGAATTACCAAAATGGAATTGTTTCAGTACGTCTTTCCAAGAAAGTTTATAATAAGTGGCATATATCATTTTTCCAAAATCTCCGTGTGTTACTAGTAAAACATTACCGTCTTTATGAAGCCTCTCTAATTTGTTCAGCATTTTTTCAGCTCTTTTGATAAGTTGAGGAAAGGTTTCTGCACCCTTGGGGGAAAGAAAATATGTGATCTTTTCAGTTTCTAGTATGTTGGGGCTACACATTTCGATGATTTTCGTATGGGGTTCACCCGCCATAATTCCGAAATCTCTCTCTAGAAGTTCTTTTAAAGTTATTGGTCTTTCTGAATTTAAAACTTCGGCTATTATTTTCGCAGTTTGTTTAGTTCTTTTAAGGGGAGAAGTATAAATTATGTCAAAGTGAATATCTTTGCTTTTAATCTTTTCCGCAAGTTCCTTTGCTTGCGCCATACCTAGCTCAGTCAATGATTTGTCTCGCCTCCCGTTTAGTAGACCTTTAGCATTATCCTCATCCTGTCCATGTCTGGCTAAATAAATTTTTAACATTAGACTTTCTCCGTTACTTTATACTCGATCGCGAATCTTACGACTTTCGAAAAAAATCTATTTTGAGAAACAAAGTAAGCTGAGCGATATAATACAAGGTCAATAATTTTATACTTTCTCGGTGACCTTGTATTCTATATATTTACCAAGCATCAACCTTGTATGCGCATCGATGCCGGGAAGTGCAGAAAAGAAAAATCCGACAACGGGCATGAGTACAAACTCCAATGGACCCAAAAGAACTTTCCAGGCAGGAAACCCCTCCGGTTTTTTAGGCCTATATATTTTGTCTAGAACAAGCATAACTAAAAGAAACACAAGTGCAACGGTAAGGATTATCGATGAAAGTCTGGGAACTGTATGTCCAAGAGCCGTTCTTGCAAACCTTGGATTAAGTAATGCAGGCAGTTGAAGACCAATTGTAATTGCAAACCAGTGAACTGGCCACAAAAAATGAGATTGAATAACATAAAGCACCCGTAAAGTCTTTTGTAAAAAAGGAACCCCTGGTGTAAAAAAATAATTCTTTATAATCCACGGGTCATCCGAAACTCCCCAGGCCCATCTTTTTCTCTGGTCATACATGTTTTTTAAGGTTTTACGAAAGCTCGTGGATTCTGGTGCATCGGCATAAACAGGTAAATAATTGGGCTCAACTTCGACCTGTCCTTGTTTTTTATAATAAGCCTTGAAAAATATTCCCCAATCTTCGGGAATTTTGTCAGCATCCCAATAGTCTATTTCGTGGAGTAGTTTTAGCGACAAAGAGTAATTAGAAGTACTAATAAGCCTGTCGCGCCGCGGAAGTTGTGAGAGAGCAAATACAGATCCCAGAATATTTGGGACGCGAATGAGAGCGGGAACTCTCCATATATTATTATAAAAAAGTACTGCCGGTTGCCAGAATTTAAGATATCTTTGGGGATCATCTAAGAATTTGAAAGTTAAAGAAGCAAAATGATTTCGGTGAAATACATGATCAGCGTCACAGCTGGTTACGGTTAAGTAATATATATTCATTCCCTTCTTATCAACAAGCTCTTTCTTTGAGCAAATTGCAGCATCTCTTTCATTTGATGCTTTACCTATAACTTCTCCGGCAGCCAGTTTGTGAAGAGTGACGAGAAAGTTACCAAATTGTTTTCCATATTTATCTTGAAGATTTTTCATTTTTGTAACTTTATCCTCAAAGGGTGCTCTATCCTCTTGGGCAATAACTACGCTTAATTGTTTTTTCGGAAGAGTTTGTGCCAATAGCGAATCAATCGTTCTTTCCAAAATATATTGCGGTTCTTTGTAAGTTGGAATAATCACCATATGATTTACTTTCTCCCAATCGGGAAAGTTTTTCAGATCTCCTAGCCAGTCAAAATTCATTGATGCCTGGACTCTGAAATGAGCGATTATTCCTGTTACTGCAATTTGAAAAGATTGGTAAAACCAGTAAATGTTGTAAGAAAGAATAAAGTAAGCAACCGCATTAGGAATAACAAAAATACCCCAGTAGGGAAAAAGTATTACGTTCCAGGAAAAAAATCCCGGCAATATTTCCAAAAGCCTGTAAAAAAACCTTTCGTGTTTAAGAACAAATTTTCTTATCATAATACTAATCTGCGAATGTGTACGAATGCTACGAATGGCTACGAATAATTAGAATTCAACTTTATGTCTCAATAATTGATTCATAGGTAACTTTAATTATTTAAGTCGAGGGAATAGAGGTTTTTCCGATTTTATATTTGGTCCTTTAAACTGCCTTTCAATTTTTTGGGCTGTTTCCGGTAAAAAAGGTTGTAAGTCATAAGCTATCTGTCTAATTCTTCCAACTAAATTAGTAAGCGCTGCTTGTTTTTGTGTTCCATTCAAATTCCAGACGCCCCTTTTGTTTATAAAAACATCCGCTCTTTTTATTCGATACCATATGTAGTCAAGTGCCTTATCAAATTCGTAACCACCAATGAATTCAACTACTTCTTTACTAAAAGAAAGTGGTTTTGGTTCGGGTGCTTGAAAGTTAGACTTATCAGCCATTGCGGCAACGCGCGCAATCAAATTTCCTAAACCATTAGCAAGATCTGAGTTATGCGCTTCTTCAAACTTATCATAAGTAAAATCTCCATCTTCATAGGGCGGAATTTTTGCAAGCAAATAATATCTAGTTGCATCTGTCCCATATTTTTTAACTAAATCATATGGATTTACTACGTTTCCTAAACTTTTACTTATTTTTTGACCACCAATTGTTATAAATCCGTGGATTAAAATTTGTTTTGTTGGTGGAAGTCCTGCTGCCATTAACATTGCTTGCCACATTGCTGATTGTTGACGGAGATTGTCCTTACCTGCAAATTGTATCGCGTTCGGATTTTCAGTTATTCCCCAGAAATCTTTAAACTTTTTTGGGTTATTGGGCCATCCTAATGCTGAAATATAGTTAGTTAAAGCGTCAAACCAGACATACATTACATGTTCATCATCATCTGGCACCGGTATTCCCCAGGGCATTTTTTTCTTAAGTCGAGATACACTGAAGTCCTGTAAGCCCGAAGAGACAAAGTTACTAATCTCAGTTAGTCTATGTTTTGGAATTACAAACTTTGGATTTCTTTTATAAAGATCGAGAAGTTTTTTCTGGAATAAAGAGAATTTGAAAAAATAATTTTCTTCCTCAATAAGTTCTATTTCCAAGTTGGGGTGAAGAGGGCATTTGCCTTCTTCTAATTCCGAGTCTTGTTTTTCCAGCTCGCAACCAACACAGTATTTTGCTTTGTAGATACCTTTTTGAATAAAGCCGTTATTTTTGCATAATCTCCAAATTTCTTTAGCTGCCTTTTTGTGATGTGGCTCAGTTGTGCGAATAAAGTTGTTATAACTTAAATTAAGAGCTTCTTTTAAATGGTCGAATTTTTTGGCATATTCATCCACATATTTCTGTGGGCCCTTTTTTTCTTCTATCGCCTTTCGGAATATTTTTTGGCCATGCTCATCTGTTCCAAAATTAAAAAAAACATCATATCCTTGAAGTTTTTTAAATCTCGCAACCACATCTGCCTGCGCAATTTCCAATGCAAATCCAATGTGGGGTTCAGCATTCACGTAAGGCAGAGTGGTGGTTATGTAGTAATTTTTCTTTGCCATAGCTTATATTTTACTATAGTTTCAAGGATTTAATCTCTTTTCCGACTTTTAGAGCGCATTAAAAAACCCTCTTGCGAGGGTTAAAATAACAAATAGCAAATTAACCCCCGTTAAGAGAGTTTCATTTCCATCATTATTGAGACTCGAATATTCATTTGGAGTATTTTACCAATTAACAAATCAACCAATTAACTATTTAATGAACTTTTTTAATCCTATCTGCCCACTGATTTGCCCATTCTTCTGCTTCAATTTTTAACTTATTAATTTTTTAAGTCGTTTTCTTTCAAATTCTGTTTATATTTATTTCTAGTTTGAAGTAATAATTCTTTTGCCTCTTTTACTACCTCTCGAATTTTTTCTTCTATCTCTTCATTCGAAAATTCTTTTATTTGTTTTAATTTTGATAATTTAAGTTCAAAAAATTTTGTAAGATCGGGATCTTCGACGTCGCGACCCGTAACCTTCCTGTCTTTAATTATACGTTCAAATGAATTTATAAGTTTAGGAAACCTTTTTATTTCATTAAGCATTTGTTTTTCGCATTTCTCAAAGTCGCTTTCAGATTGGCAGCAGTCAAGAATTTTCTGAATTGCCCCATTTTTGTCTCCAACCAAATCTTGAACAGTATCTTCTACAAGAAGAAAGAAGTCTTTTTTTGGTCTGTAAGGTGCTTTGCAGGTGGGACACATCACACGCTTCACATAGGGTGTAGGAATAGATTTGCCACGGTCTTCGAGTAATACCTTCTCTCCAAAGTACTCGGTTCCACAAACGTAGCACTCAATTATAAATCTTTTTGTGACAGTCATAGTTATTAGTTACTAATTATTAATTTGGCTTTTTACCTTTTTCGTATATGTCAATTATAGTAATTTCGTAAATGACTCCTGCGTCGTGTCTAAAAGGATCAATAATAAGACTCTCTCCAACCTTAAGTGTTACGCCAACTAGGGGTAAATCGTGACTGAGAGGAAAAACTTTTCCTTTTAGTGGTTCTATCGTTGAGTCGGGGGCAAGATCTACCTGATTTTTAAGCTTGGGGTGTGGGGAAATAAAGATTCTATATCCCTCTTTCAGTATAAAGTCCACCCTTTGCACCGTTTCTGTACTTTGGTCTTCCTCTCCCCAAACCCCATCCATTTTGTGTTTAGAAGCCGATAAAATTAACCTTGAACCAGACGGTTTATCATAGATAGTCTCCTCCGGAGGTATTTTGAATCCTTCGGGGCTCCATCCATGCCACCTTTTAACTACAACTTTTATTTTAGCTACTAAAATTTTCTCGCTGTTCTTCTCTGATGTTTTTATTGAAGATTCCATAACTAAAATTATTGGTGTAATAAGATAATAGCAAAAATGTTATTATGTTGAAATATACTAACAGAAGTATTTTATGTGGGAGTTACTTTGGAGAAGGAACCTAGATATTTTACTTTAGAATTACTTCAACCGCTTCGACTGGATCCAACTTACCCCACAGAAGATAAATATAAAGTTTGTGAGTGGAAGAAAGATAGAAGCCACAATAACTAGCCAGGCTTATTTAATGAATTTCTTTATCCTCTCTGCCCATTGGTTTGCCCATTCTTCTGCCTCCATCTTTTTTAAGGCTAACTTAAATCCTGGTTTGTCCATCATGGATTGAACAGTTGCAATAGTGGCGCTAGAAACTTTTAAGTTATCTTTAATGTTATTGTAGCTTCTTCCTTTTTTGAGCCAGTAAGCTATAGCAAGTCTTTTGGTAAAAGCTTCCAACTCTGATTTGTTGAAAAAGTCTTCCAAAAACACTTTTGTTTCATTCAAGTCGCGAAGATCAGATATCGTTTGAGTTAGAATGTTTTCAATCTCTTTTTTTAAAGAAGGGTTTAAATTTTTTTCTGATGTCCTCATTTTAATCTTGGGCAGAAGTTTTATTTATTGAAGTATGAGTGCTTGTCCTCCGTAACTTCAGTGAAGGAGGATAAAAGCAGTATATCAAGTGACTTGTGGGTGTCAATAGGTTTTTATTCGCTTCTAGAAAAATAAAATTCGGAAGCAATGGCTAAACCCAAAAGAAGTAAAAAATTAATGATATTTCCCACTCCGAGATAACGCAAAATAAGAAAAACCGTAATTGAGCAAGTTGCAATCAGCCCCCTTCGTGTATTTGCGAAAAGTGTGGAAAGGGTGAAAAGTAGGGCCAGAAAAAAAAGGAAGAAGAGAAGAGGAATAGATCCATAGTTTTCAGGGTCAACAAAGTAGACCACTAGTCCAACCAGTAGCCATAAAAAAACGGTAATGATTAGAGTCGGAAAAAATTTTTTCCTGAGTTTAATTTGTTTTTGTCTAAAGTCTATTTTTCTCACGTCTCCTTCATTGTAACTCAGTTGAATGGTAAAATTACAGTTAATGGATCCAATTATTTTGGTAGTAGTTGTCGCAGCTAGTTTAATAATACTGGGGTTATTTATAAATAAGAGATTAACTGAGATTTCGGATAAACAAAAACCCTCTGAGGAACTTTTAGAATACTTAAAAACCACAAACATCCGTTTGAATGAACAAAGCAAGTCCTTTAATGATAGATTGGATAATGCTGCAAGAGTAATTGGGGAAGTTCAAAAAAATATCGGAGAAATGAGCGAAATTGGACGGGGAATGAAAGATTTGCAGGAATTTTTGAGAAGTCCAAAGTTAAGGGGAAATATTGGGGAGCAGGTTTTGAAAGAACTTTTGTCTCAAATGCTTCCTAAACAATCTTTTCATCTTCAGTATACATTCAAATCTGGCGAAAAAGTCGATGCAGCCATAAAAACTTCTGCGGGGATTATCCCTGTTGACTCTAAGTTTCCAATGGAAAACTTTAGAAAAATGAGTTCTTCGAAAGATGATTCTGAAAAGAAACTTCACGAAAGGCAGTTCGAGAAAGATGTTAGAAATCACATCGACGCGATTTCCAGAAAGTACATTTTAACCGACGAAGGAACAATTGATTATGCTTTGATGTATATACCAAGTGAGGCGGTTTATTACGAGATTGTTAATAATCAAAGCCTTTTTGAATATGCGGGGGACAAAAGAGTGCTTCCTGTTTCCCCCACAACTTTCTATGCCTACATGCGGGCGATTTTAATGAGTTTCGAAGGCCAAAAAATCGAGAAAGAAGCACAATTAATTTTGTCGTCACTTAGAGCTATTCAAAAGGACTACACAAAAGTAGAAGATAATTTATCGGTTCTGCAGCGCCATCTAAACAACGCCTATAATATTATGAGTAATGTTCTGACTTCCTTTACTCAGCTCGGCCAAAAAATAACTTCAACCCGAAGTTTGGGTGAAGGAGTAAAAAAAGAAGTAAAAAAGATAGAAGATTAGAAATTTTACCAAAATTATGTCAGATCAACCAGAACAGAATGAAGTAGACAAAACCATCAGAACCAAAGAGGGATCGCAAGGAACAACACAGGCGTTGAAAGATCTTGCAAGCGTAATTCTCTCAAAAACTAATACTTATACACCTGAAGAAGTAAACTACTTAGCTCACAGCCAGGAATTTGGTAAGAAAGTAGATAAAGTTCAAAATATAGCTCATAAATCTGGAGGGGGAGAAGCACCGGAAGGAACAATCCTAGCCATGGAAAAAGCTTTAGAAAACGGAGCAGACTGGTTGGATATTGATCTAAGAATAACAAAAGGAAAAAGCGACTCCGAGATTGGAACAATTATCATATCTCACTCCCCTCGCGCTGAAGATATTGACCCGAGTAGCGACGTAAAAGGGACTATTCCTGAATTAACTTTAGAGCAAATTAAAAAACTTGACGCTGGCCATAATTTTACAAAGGATTACAAAAATTTTCCCTACAGAGGAGAAGGTTTAGATATTCCAACCGTAGAGGAAGCTTTGGCGAAATTTCCAAATATTCGATTTACTATGCATCTGCTTGGTGCTAATGAGGGTATCGAGGACGAGCTGGTAAGAGTAATTGAAAAATATAATGCATACGACAGAGTTTTTATAGCTGGTTTTTCAGAGGAACCCTTAATTAAAGTTAAAGAATTATCAGGCGGTAGAATAAAACGCAGTGCGGGTGCAAGAGAAACTATCGAGTTTATGGCTGCTGTTAAGCGAGGCGAAACACCTTCGTCTGTAGATTTTGACTTTTTCACTCCGGGTGGCGAGGAAGCCCAATCAAGGATTTTGTATGAAGAGTATGGTGCAAAACTAATGGAAATTGCGAGACAGAAAAAACTTCCCGATATAGATTATATAGTTGCTTGCAAAAAGTTAGGAGTCCCCGTCTATATCTGGAATGTTAATGATTCAGAGGAAATGATGCTTTTGGTTGCTCTTGGAGTAGAAGGAATTTATACAGATTATCCATCTAGACTCAATGAGTTAAAACTGCAATACAAGGGTGGAAAAGCCGATGTTTATATCATTGATGGTGTTAATAAAAAGCTAATAGCTGGGGTAGCTGCAAAAAGATTGGATTGGGAAAATCGTATGCCAACCCCAGATGATATCGTAGCTGAGGTCAGAGAAATGGAATTTTTTCTTAACAGAGGAGGCAAAGAGGCAACGCGTATCGGAAGACAACTAAATGATTTCGTATATGATTCTATAAGAAAAGATAACCCGCTAATAGATCCGAGGCTTGAAGAAGTGGTGTCTAGTGCTTTGCTTGAGCTTAAATAATTCATGCATCTCCAAAACCTCCAAATCCATAAAGAAATAATCAGGTACTTAGATAAAAATTTACAAACATATGTCTTTGGAAACGGTAGTATTTACGTGTTAGCCCTACCAAGTTTTCCCCATTCCGGAATTTATTTTTGGTGGCTTTTTTCTCATCAAAATTTAGACAAATACAAAATTATAAGCTTTGATTTACCGGGATGGATTGGTGAATCAGATGACTATAAGAAAGATGAAAAATATTCAATTGAGGATAGCGTCGAGTTAGCAAAAACTGTAATCAACCATTATACAAATGGTCCAGTTAATATATTCGGCTATTCGTTTGGTGCACCGATTGCTTTGAAAATAGCTGCTGATTGGCCGAAGAGAATTTTAAGGTTAGTATTTGTTTCTCCGGTAATTCATGGAAATAAACTTGGATAGTATAAAGGAAAAGGAAGTACTTATTGCAAATTCTGTAAATAAGCTTGAGCTTTTCAAAAGAGAGGCAAAACAAATGCGACTTAAACTTAAAAACGATAAAACCCTATATTTAAAAGGGAGCCATGACGACTTTATGTTAAAACCAAACGATAGTGTTATAGGAAAAATTCTAGACTTTCTTCGAGATTAGTTAGTTTCTTCTTCGCTATCTTCCCAGTAAGTTTTTACACCAGTAAAAAACCAACTTAAATTGGATTTTCTTATGTGGAGAATGTATTCTCTGACTAAAACAACGGGAATTATTATCGCAAGCGTGCTTAGAAGTTTAGGAAGATATAAATATTCATTCATTCGTGGGACTACCAAAGACAAAACATATACATAAAAGAGAATCTCAAATACGTTTGGGAAGAAGAAGAGAGCTTCTTCCTTGCGATTAATAAAATAGATAAGTTGACCTATTGTTCTAACACCAAATAGAAAATAAAAAAGTGTTTTTTGTGGAACAGGATTGAACAAAATAAAAAGAAGAATAAAAACGTACCAGTAGTAATCCAAAATTTTATCGATAGTTTGATATCGGGATTTAGTAAACCCCGCTCTTTTAAAAAACTCTCCATCTGCCCAGTCAGTTAAGAATGTCCATAATGTAGCGGACGTAGGAAACAAAAAAATTGCTGGCCCGAGTAAAATTCTTAAAGTTGTGCTAACGAAAGCTAACACACGATACGTTTTTCTGTCAAATTGTTGGGCAGACACTTTTGTTTCCTTACCTTAGAGTACTTGAGAATTAAGAAGCAGTGCAAGAGACATAGTGACAGCACATGCGTTAAACTGTATGAGATTACAAATGAGAAACTGGAAAGTTACCGCACTAGTTCCATGTTTAGACGAGAAAGATAGAATAGGAGACGTATTAAAAGTACTAATTAATTCCGCTAACATCGATGATATTTTGGTAGTCGATGATGGTTCCACTGACGGGACAAGTGGTGCAGTTAAAAAATTCAAAAGCGTCAAACTCCTCCGTCTTGAAAAAAACATTGGAAAGGGAGGGGCCATTAAAAAAGGTTTGAAGCAGGTGACAAGCGAAGTTACTTTACTTATTGATGTAGATTTAAAGGGCCTGACAAATGAAAAGATCGGTTCAATGGTGACTCCCGTAACTAACGAAGGTTATGATGTTTGTATAGGTGTTTTAAAAAGAGGACCAAATTGGTTTCAATATCTTCGGAAGAATGTATTACCTCTAATGTCTGGGGAGAGAGCTATTAAGACAAAAATTTTAAATAAGATTTTAGAAAACTCCCTAGCCCAAGAATGGGGAATAGAATTTTATATGAACTTATTTATTAAAAAGAAAAAATTAAAACTTAAAAAAATTGATTTGGTGGGTGTGGATGATATTCGCCATTTCAGAAAAAAAGGATTCAAAGTTTATTTTAAAAGATTATTATTCTTTTGGATAATAAACATTAAACTTTTCTGGCTAAGTTTAGTCTGGCAAGAAGCAGATTGAGTGTATAATCTTTCGATATGGTTAATTCTAATATTGAGAAAAAATTAAACGAGGAACAGCTAGAGGCTGTTAAGTATAAAAAGGGACCGCTTTTGATTATTGCCGGTGCGGGAACAGGAAAGACCACTGTTATTACCGAGCGGATTAAGTATCTAATTCAGAAAGATTTTGCTAAGCCTTCAGAGATTTTGGCTCTGACGTTTACCGAAAAAGCTTCTCGGGAGATGGAAGAAAGGGTTGATCTTGCCATGCCTTACGGCTATACGCAAATGTGGATTTCTACTTTCCATTCTTTTTGCGATCGGATTTTGAGAGCTGAAGCACTTCATATAGGGCTCGATCCTCGATATAAACTAATGACCGAGGCGGAAACTATACAGTTGACCCGCCGAAACCTTTTTAAATTTGAACTTGATTATTTCAGACCTTTAGGAAATCCAACTAAGTTTATCGGGGGAATGATTCAGCACTTTTCAAGATTGCAGGATGAGGATATAAACCCAAGTGACTATCTCACCTGGGTAAATTCCAAAATCCAAATTCCAAAATCCAAATTGAGCGAAGAGGGGGGAGTAGAAATAGAAAAGTGGGAGGAGTTGGCGAGAGCTTACAAAGAATATGAAGAACTAAAAGTTAAAGAAGGAGCGATGGATTTTGGGGATTTAATAGTTAAAACCTTGCAGCTTTTTAGACAAAGACCGAATATTTTAGCTAATTATCAAAAACAGTTTTTTCATGTTTTGGTTGATGAGTTTCAGGATACAAACGTCGCACAATACGAACTTCTAAAACTTTTGGCTCCCCCTAAAAATAACGGTAACTTAACGGTTGTCGGAGACGATTCACAAAGTATTTATAAATTTAGGGGGGCTGCAGTTTCCAATATTTTGTACTTCAAAAAAGATTATAAAAAAGCTAAAACAATTGTACTGACCAAAAACTATCGCTCTACCCAAACAATTCTTGACCATGCGTATAGACTAATTCAGCACAATAATCCTGATACGTTGGAATCGAAACTCGGTATAGATAAAAATTTACTAAGTGTCAAAAATCCAAGGGGAGGAGAACCGGTTGTATTTATTCACAAAGATAGGGTTGAAAATGAAGCCGAAGCAGTTGTAAAAGAAATCCGTTCACTGACCACCGACCACCGACCACCTTTTAATTACGGCGACATAGCCATTCTTGTCAGGGCAAACAATCATTCCGAACCTTTTATCCGCGCATTTCAACGTAACGCAATTCCCTATCAATTTTTGGGTCCTGGAAGACTTTTCCGGCAACCCGAAATAATTGATCTGATTTCTTATTTAAAAGTACTCTATGATTTTGAGGACTCGGTTTCTTTTTATCGACTACTTTCTATTGATTATTTTGGTATAGCATCAAGAGACTTAATATATATAGGTAACTATGCCAAAAAATATAATTTGTCTCTTTTTGAGGCATGCGAAAAACTAGACGATATCTTTGTGGGCGACGAAACAAAAGAGAAGACAAATAAGATATTAAAAATAATTAATAAGCACTTTGATTTGGTTAAGAAAGAAACAGCTGGACAGCTTTTATATTATTTTTTAGAAGATACCGGTCTTTTACAAAAGCTTCTTAATCCGGATACTGCAGAAGCAGAAAAGAAAGCTCTGAACATTTCCAAATTTTTCGATAAGTTAAAAACTTACGAAGTTGAACATGAAGACGCAACAGTATCTGCAATTGTTGACTGGATTGAGTTATCAAGTGAGCTAGGAGAATCTCCACTTGCGGCAGATTTTGACTGGACGAAAGCAAATGCGGTCAGTATTCTAACCGCTCATTCTGCAAAGGGTTTGGAGTTTCCTGTAGTATTTCTGGTTAACTTGGTCTCTCAAAGATTTCCAACAATTGAAAGAAGAGAACAGATTCCAATTCCTGATGTGTTAATAAAAGAAGTCTTACCACAAGGTGATTATCATCTTCAGGAAGAAAGGAGACTTTTTTATGTCGGTATGACTAGAGCAAAAGAAAGGCTTTATTTTACGGCAGCTGACTATTATGGCGAGGCAAAAAGAGAGAAGAAACTTTCACCTTTCATTTTTGAAGCACTTGGTGACGAGGCGATAGCCGCTGAACAATCTAAAGACGAAGGTCAACAACTAAGTTTCTTAGATTACAAGCCGCCAAGTGAGACCATGCTACATGCTACTAGCTACAAGCTACCTATCCATATCGATTACCTTTCCTTTTCCCAAATTGAAACTTTCCGAACCTGTCCTTTGCATTACAAACTCAGATATATCTATAAGGTTCCGACTCCTCCCTCAGCAAGTCAAAGTTTTGGTACTTCAATTCATGAAACTCTCAAAGAATTTTATACAAGAATAAAAGGAGGAGAAGCTGCAAGTGAAAAATTGATTTTTAATATTTTGGAAGAAAGATGGGTGAAGGAAGGATTTACGAGTAAGACTCATGAGACGAAATTTTTTGAAAAAGGTAAGCTTTATTTAGCGGGATTTTTGAAAGAGGGGTTTGATCCCAAAAGAATTCCGGCCCTTTTGGAACAAAGATTTACACTTCCATTGCCATTTAAAGAAAAAGAAAAACCCCTTAAGATTGGTGGGGTAATGGACAGGGTCGATGTCGCATCAGATGGATCTTTGGAGATAGTCGATTACAAAACAGGTGCAACAATTCCGTCTCAGAGTGAAGTTGATAAAAACCTACAGCTTACTTTTTATGCCTTGGCGTCAACATCAATAAGAGAGGAACCATTTAACAAACTTCCTGAAGAAGTCAGTCTCTCACTTTACTTTTTAGACACCCAGGATAAACTCACTTCAAAAAGAACAAAAGAACAACTAGAGGAAGCGGTTGAAGAAATACATAAAGTTCGCCAAGAAATCGAAGAATCCGCCTTCAAATGTTCTGGCAACTTTCTTTGCGAAAAGTGTGAATTTAGCCTCTTTTGTAGAGGAGACGGGCAATGAAAATTGATAAAAGTTGGTATATAAAGCCGAAAGATAAAAGTTTTCCTTCTGACATTTCCGCAGGAGGAGTTATTATTCGCATAGAAGGAAATAAATTACTAATCGCTTTAATAAGAGATCCTAAATTTGATGATTATCTGCTTCCCAAAGGGAGACTGGAAAAGGGAGAAGGTTTCGAAGATGCTGCAAAAAGAGAAATAGCCGAAGAGACTGGACTTAATGACCTTACTTTAGTTGCAGAACTAGGAGCTAAAGAAAGGTTAACTTTTGAGAAGAACGAGTGGAGAACAACTCATTATTTTCTGTTTCTTACAGAACAAGCAGATGGTACTCAAAATTTACAAGAAGATGAAAACTATATTCTTAAATGGTTTGATATCGACAACTTACCTCCCATGTTTTGGCCTGAACAGAAGGAATTGATTGAAGAAAACAGGGAAAGGATTAAAAGGTTAATTAAGGGGTTGGGGTAGGTTGGTTGTACCAATCTTGTGGGTTTACCCCATCTGTTGTTTGCCCAGATTTAACTTCGACAATAATCGGCTCGTGTGAAGCGCAGTCTACGGAGAGTCCACAGGTTACAAACTCGCTGTAATAAGCTTTGTAACCATTTCCGAAGTTTGGGACCATCGCGTATACGTAATACTCACCTATCGGAACCTCAAGTTGAAATCCCTCTCTATATGTGTATTTTGAATCCTTAATATGTTTTTCCGTGCATGCTACCAAAGATTCTTCTAATGTTTCAGCACAGACTAACATGTCAGCAGGAATTTGTTCGCTTGGAAAACTTAGAGATCCTTCAATTGTTCCCTTTTGAATATTTGGTGTAGGAGTTACTTCGTTTAGGGGGACAACGGAGCCCTTTTTTGTTCCTTTTCCGAGAAAATAAAAACCTCCGACAACAGTAACTCCTATGAGTAATACAATCAAAAGAATTACAAAATTTTTCATCGTGTATAAATATTATCCTAATAAAATGGGAATTTCCAATTCGAAAATTCCAAGACTTTCTTTGATTGGAATGGGTGGATCTATTTTACGAAGGTTTCTCAAAAACCAACTGTATGCACCAGGATAAAGTTTAATACAAGCATCTTTCTCATCTATCATTTTCATTGGCTTAATATCATAAAGTTCGACCATACAAAGGGCGTATCCATTAGGATAAATATTTGGTTTTTTCGAAGAACAAATTATGAGGTTACCTCGATAATTAGTTTTCCACTTTCTTGTCTCAACAGTCTTTTTCCCCTCGCAGACCAAATCCGCCCAAGGTTGTTTAAGTGAAATTGCTTTCCACATTTTTATTTCTTCTTTAGCCAGAAGTTAACAATAAAGAAAAATATTGAGAATGGAATGAGGTTGAATATGGAGACTATTAATACCTCAATAGGGGGTGAAAAATTGATGCAGATATCGAGACAACTTTCGTTTCCAAACTTACCTTCGTAATTAATTACAAGAATTGACGGAATTAAAACTAAAAGCATAAAACCTACTATAAATTGTATTTTTTTATTCTTTAACGCCAAGTTATTATTTCTTAGGAAATTTAATCCGAAGGTAAGTACGAGAAATAAAAAAGCAGGATAATACTTTGTTAATACATCAAAAATAAATGTATCCCTTCCTCCTTGCCAAGGTTTTGGATAAAAACTGAATTTATACCAACTCAACAAAAGAACAATCGCTATTATTGAAGGTTCAATTAATCTTGAATATTTATTAATACTAGTCATACAAATAGAACCTTTAATTTATTTTAGATCGGAATTCTATACCTAACAAATGCTCCTGGATATTCGACCTCTTTGCCGCCGAAAGATTTTTTGAAACGGGTAAAGCCTTTCCAGGATTTTAACGGGAAACGCTCGTCGTATGCTCCTTCAAAGTCAAAAATCTTACACCTAAGTTTTTTGGCAAGTCGTATTGACACCCATGCATTTAGTGTCGGTGCGAAAAATTTCTTACCTAAGTCCGATGATGCAGCATACATATAGTAGGCAATATCTTTTGTTCTAATTAATAAAATTCCCGAGACCAATTCTTCACCAAGATAACACAGAATAAGATGCGCTTTTTTACCAAATGCTTTGTAAAGCTCAATAATTTCTCTTTTTTGCGATATAAACATTCCTCTTTGTTTTTTTGCACACTCTTGCCAAAAATTAGCGAAGTTTTGAATATCCTTTGAAAGTTTTATTTTTACTCCCTTTTTGCTAGCGATTTTGATGTTGTAGCGAGTTTTATAATGCATTTTCTCGAGAAGCTGACTTTCTGATTTGGTCAGATCGATGTGAATTGTCTTAGCTGGTACGAAGGGAGATTTACTTTGTTTGAAACTTTGCCTTATAATTGACTTGGGAACCTCGGACCCGATACCGGAACCTAAAACAGGTTCAATAATGATTTGGAACGCACGGTATTTTTTTGCGATTTTGTTTATCTGACCAAAGTCAATTTTTTCAGGTCTCTGGATTTTGACGAATGAACCTATTATTGGGAATTTTCTAATAAAATAATTAACTCCATTTTTTCTATCGACTATCCAACCGATAACAGACATATATTTTGCGTACTCAGGAGTTTGGCGAAGATCAGTCATTAAAACTTTGGTTTTATAAATTTGCTTTTGGTCCTCAGGGTTTGCCAGCGGAGGAATTCAGCAGATCTGTATGGACTGTAAAGGGGAGATGTCACCAGATCCCAGGTACCGAGAAATTCGACAACTTGCGGATTATAACCCTCTTTAAACTTTGTAAATCCTTTCCCTTCTTCCCTTCCCCAAAGATCAAAAGTTTTTAGACCGAGTGATTTACCGTATCGAATCGCTTCCCACATCATTAAATTATTCGCCATGACGTTTTTATATTTGTCAGATGAGGCACCGTAGGGATAATAAAGAAAATTGTGCCAGACGAAAACGATCCATGTTGTAATAATTTCTTTTTTATATTTTGCCGTTAATAATCTTGCTATTGGGATTTGGGATTTTGAAAACTTGACCCGACTTTGTCGTGGGATTTTATGAAGATATTCCCACATCAGCATGTGGTATTTTTCGGTGTGGGAATAAAAGCCTTGTCTTTCAACCGTTTCTCGAGTTAATTCAATATATCTTTCAAATGCTTTATCCGAATTGTCTTCGAATACTTCAACCCCGTGTTTTTGGGCTAGGCGAATATTGTAGCGAGTTTTTGAATTAAAACTTTTCATAAGTTCCTCTTCCGACGGGGTTAAGTCAATCCAAAATGTTGTGGGGGTGAATAAAGTTTTTCCTTTAACGGAGCCGCTTGATTTTAGAAGGTTAATTAATTTATTGACTTGCAGATCATGCGTTGAGGATATAGAATGATGGTTAATGGATAACGGTTGATGGTTAATAGAAACTGGAATGTTGGGTTCGAGTTTTATGAAAATCGCGTTTTCCTCTTTTGCCAAATCCTTAAGTGCATCAAGAATTTCTTTTGTTGGTTTTGGCCCTTTAATTACTGTCCCAATTTTGTAATTTGTTTTGGGTATTCTACTAAATACGACTTGAATGGAATCGGTTAATTCTTGTCTTTTGTTTTGCAAGGTTCGGAACCTTGCAAGCCTTACAACTTTATTTCCCGCTCTTTCCCTAAATTCCCCCCACTCCCAAGATTGCAAGGGATGAATAGCAACTTTATTAAAAGCCGCTTTATCTTTTTCCGTAACCTCTTTTATTTCCATTAGAAGTTGATAGTGTCGTCGATGTCGTCGTCAAAGTTAGAGTCAAACTTTTCTTTAACCTCAATATCTAAATAACTATTTTCTACTCCTTCCAATAAATCTTCCGGAATGTCGATAATGAACCGTGACGGTGGGTTACTAGTCCGTTGGCCGAAGAATAGGCGGCGGTTGGCATAAGTTAAATATAGAATATCTTTTGCTCTTGTTATGCCGACATAAGCGAGCCTTCTTTCTTCTTCTAATTCTTTCATGTCAAATAGACTTCTTGAGTGGGGGAAAAGTCCTTCTTCCATGCCGACGATAAAAATGATTGGAAATTCAAGACCCTTGGCGGCATGCAGAGTCATGAGCGTAACTTTGTTATTAGTAGCTGGTAGCTTGTAGCTGGTAGCTTGGATTTTTCCTGACTCATCCTGTTCGGCCTCAATCAAGGCGACGTTTTCCAAGAAGTCATTAATATTAGGAAATTCTGTTGCGACAGAACGGAGTTCTTTTATGTTTTCGAGTCTTACTATATTTTCTTCCGTTTCCCGTTGATACTTTGATAAATAATCTACCTTTTGTAACACTGTGTCCATTAAATCTAGAGTGGTTATGTTTTCTAAATTAGGATTTAATTCTTTTGAAAACTCTTTGAACTTTTCGTATTGCCTTTTACCCAGCTTTTCAATTCTTTTTCTGGATACGATATCTTTTGAATTAACCGAAAGTCTTAAGTAAGAAAGAACATCCTTTATTTCTTTACGGGAATAAAACCTTACTCCACCAACTAATGTGTATGGAATTCCTGCGTGTAAAAAAGCTTCTTCCAAAACACGAGACTGGGCGTTTGTTCGATATAAAACCGCGACGTCTCTAAACTCAAACCCTTCAGTTATTAGTTTATCAACTTCGTTAATTATAAAAGAAGCTTCTTCCAGTTCACTTCTCGCTCTATAAATTTTTATTTTTTTACCACCATTTTTATTCGTCCAAAGATTTAAAATCGGATGACTTGTGTTTCTTTTTATTACTGAGTTTGCTGCATCAAGAATCACTTGAGTAGAGCGGTAATTTTGTTCGAGATTAACCACCTTAATCTTAGGAAAGTCCTTCATCAAATAGTTTATGTTTCGATAATCTGCTCCACGCCATGAATATATAGACTGTGCAGCGTCGCCAACTGCAGTCAGGTTTTCGCTATTACCCACAAGTTGTTTAGTCATTTTATATTGGACCTTATTCGTATCCTGCCATTCGTCAACGAAAATGTAAGTCAACATGTTTTGCCAGCGATCTAGGGTTTGGGGACTTTGATCAAAAAGTTGAACGGTTTTCAGGAGTAAATCGTCAAAATCAAGCGCACCAGTCTTTTTCATCAACTTTTCGTATTCGGTCCAAATTTTAAAAATTTTTTCCTGCCATTCTCCATTAACAAATTCTGAATATAAAGTAGGAGTGAGCATCTGATTTTTTGCTTCTGAAATTTGTGAGGCAATCGCATTGGGATTATATTTATCTGTTGAGAGGTTTAGCTCGCTTAGAATTTCTTTAATTGCCTCTTTCGAATCGTCATCATCATAAATCAGAAAGTTCGGAGCAATATCAATTGCTTGTCCGCTTTTCCTCAAAACCCTTACACAAAATGAGTGAAAAGTACCAGCAAATGCTGGGGCTTGCTTTGTTAATCTAAGTACCCTTTCTTTCATTTCTCCCGCCGCCTTATTAGTAAAAGTAAGCAAGAGCACATTTTCGGGGTAAGCTTTTTTGTGTCCAATGAACCATGCAACTCTATGTGTCAGAACTCGGGTTTTTCCGCTTCCTGCTCCCGCCAGAACCAGAAGTGATCCACCTTCGTATGTTACTGCTTCTTTCTGATGCGGATTAAGTCCCAAGAGAAGTTCGTTTGAGTTTTTCATTTATACAATATATATTAAGTTTTAGCTTGCCCGCTTCTTAGAGAATTTTTCTTCGGGCACACTTGATTTTAAACTCAAGCGGTATATCATTCTACCATGCAAAAAGAAGGCAAACCTTTAAATCCAATTAAGCTCGAGGCCGATATCTCACAAATGAAATTGGACAAGAAAAAACTGTTTTTTAATCGACTGAAACGTAGAGTTCTCAAACATACTTGGGTTTTGAGATCGTTTTTTTTAGCGGGAGTAATTTTAATATTATATTTGGTTATTCTCTCTTCGGCGAGATATATAGGCAGAACTAATGTTGGTTACTATTTTGCCTTGACAAGAGATTTCATATTTACCCCTGAGGGAAAAATTACTTCGCAGGAGGGACGAACCAATATACTAATTTTAGGTAAGGGAGGAGAAGGTCATGAAGCACCTGACTTAACAGACACTATTATATTTGCTTCGATAAACCACAAAAAACCCTCTATTGATCTAATCTCCCTTCCGCGGGATATTTGGATAACGGACCTTCGTACAAAGTTAAATAGTGTTTATTATTGGGGGAACAAAAAACAGAGCGATGGCGGTATTGTTTTAGCTAAAGCTAGTGTTGAAGAGATAGTGGGTCAACCAGTACATTATGCACTTCTGGTTGATTTTTCAGGATTTAAAAAGATTATTGATGTTTTGAGTGGAATAGAGGTCGAAGTCGAGAGGAGTTTTGTAGATGAGAAATATCCCATTGCCGGCCGGGAAAATGATTTATGTGACGGTGACCCAGGGTATAAATGTCGTTATGAAACTATCGCGTTTGAGAAAGGAACTCAGCACATGGACGGGGAAACTGCTTTAAAGTTTGTTCGATCCCGCAATGCTGAGGGAGATGAAGGGACGGACTTTGCTCGAGCAGAAAGACAACAAAGAATTCTTTCGGCAATTAAAAATAAGGCACTTAGTCGCGAGATTATTTTTTCTCCCCGAAAATTGTTAGAATTAAAGAAAGCTGTTGAGGATGCTATAGAAACTGATATAGGTTCGGGCGCTGGTGCAATATTGGCGCGCCGTTCGCTTTCGGCCCGTGACTCCATACAGTCTTATGTTTTACCGGAAGACTTCTTGGAGCGACCTGTCTATTCACCCATATACGACAACTTATATGTTTTTATTCCCAAAAATGAAGATTGGAGTGAAATTCACGAATGGGTCAAAAACATTTTAATTTAGCCTGTACAACCGTGTATTTCCGCTTGAATAAACAACCTTTCCTAGTTGGTTAAACTTTTGTTCGTAAAGATTTGGGAACTTTTCCCTTTCAAAATCTCCGATAATTACATATTCCACTCTATATTTGTTTAAAAGCGATTGGGTGTAGTTGCTATCCTCACTAGTATAAATCTCTGTAATTTCGGAAACTCTTGCTTGTGGAATATCTGCGGTTCCACGCCATAACCACTCGTGGACAAACCATCCTGAAACCGTAGGCAATCCGGTATAGGAAGAAACTACATTATATTCGGTATAGGAATCGCCTGGTGCCTCCAAGATTACGGGTTGTCCATTAATATTTTCCCGGATCCAAAGAGTGAGAGAGTAAAGTTCCGGATAAGAATCACTAAACCAAGTTTCTCCTGATAGCCCTTTATATTCTTTCAAATTCCCGTAATAGGATTTAATTGCGAAAGATGGGTACCAAAGAATAGAGGCGAAAACTATTGCGAAAAAACCTCCAAGTAAAAGTTTAAAATATACCCGCTTAATAATTGATAGACTCCTAACGACAATATACCCCGAAGATAGGTAGCTCATTACAAATGCCTGGTAAGTAAGTTTAAACATAGTATTTGCTCTGTGGTGACTTCCGATATAAATGTCTTTTACGTAAATAACTTCCGGCAAAATTATTAAGAACAATGAAGAAACAAGGAGAGCTAAAACAAAAATATCTGCCCGTTTCATTTTCGGCCAAATTCGGTATATCCCGTATCCGAAAATTATTGTGAGAACTGCCGGAAATCCCCAGAGGATTGCTAGTTGCCAGACTGATGAGTGGGCGTTTACAGTACTGACTCCTTGCGCGATGGAATCAAAGTTTAATAGAAACGGTACAGTCGTTACCAAACCAATAAATACAATGGATATCGTTGAGACTCCCGATTCAAAAAATGAGATTAATTTTAACCCCCTTCGTTTTAAAGCAAAAAGGAGAGTTGCAATTCCAGTAACCAAAGAGTAATTTGCAAAATCCCAGGCATTCGTCATGAACATTACTCCCAATACAAATCCTGTTAATACATAGTCTGCTATAAGTCTCTTCTTCTTCGATAATGTTCGAAAAAGAAGCGCAATATATAAAAGTACGAAAGGAAAATTAATTAGATGTGCGTGTAGGTCGGATACGACAAAAGAATACATGGGAAATTCATGGATAGTCTTATCATTTGTGTCGGGGTTATAGCCAATAAATCTTGTGGCATCAGGATACCAATAGGTATCTTTGCCATTTTTTAAAGCAAAGTAAGGGGTATGAAAGTTTCCGGCAAAGATGAGAAGTATTGCAGAAATGATACCTGCCATTAATACAACCTTTTTATTTAAGTTTAATCTCAGACTTTGCACTAAAGAGGAAGAGATAGAAAAGGCTGAAGTTAAACCTAAGCCCAGTATTGTTGCAAGCATGAGGTTGTAGGTAATTCCGGATGGGATTTGGGAAAGCTTTGTAAGAAATGCAGTTACAAAGTGGCCGTACCAGTAATAATTTATGGATTCCCCGGCAAACCACATGTCGGTAGGAGGAAGGTACTCGGAGCGTAAAAGAGAGTTAATGAAGCCGAAATCCATAAATTTCTCTAAGCCGTTTATGCCAGGCTGATATCCCCGCACTAACGACCACAAAATTAATCCGCCCATAAAAAGAATTTCTTGGAAGATGATAACCCGCCAACTTTTCAAAAGATCTCTAAAAAACCTTTCTCTATGAGTAGAAATTACGTAGATATTGAAGCAAAGAAGCAGGAAAAGACTGAAGTAAATAATAAAAGTGCTAAAGGGAAACAGATGGAATATGGATAGTAAAAAGACGATAAAACTACTAAAAAGAACTCCTAATGTTTTTGAAAAGCCATATCCCCGGTCAATGAATTTTTTGAAAATCAACCAGGTTAACGGAACGTTGATTAACCCCACAAAGAAAATAGTTAACCACCAGTTAATTATGTATAAAATATCCTGTTGCATTGAAAATAAACTATACCCTTATCCATTCCATCCACAGTTGATAAGTATATAAGTCGTATAAAGAAAAGAAAAAGGCTAAAAAGATAAGTGCTGCAAGTACAAATTTATTTTTATGACTTTTTACATAGACTTGCGAGAATGTTATCGAAGAAATAATGTAGTAAGAAGGCAAAGCAATTAGTGCGCGAGCGCCGTTTGGAGGATCAACAGTTAGAACCTGTCCTAATAATATAGTCACTAAAATTATAAGGAGCCAGACATACATTTTCTGAAAGTGTTTTTTATTTAAGATTATTATCAAGCTCCCAATCCAAAATGACACCCTCACAAGGATATTTAGGGGCGGAACTTTCAGTGGAAGGTAGCGGGGATTTTCCGATCCTCCTCCATCTATGCTTTCAAGAAGTAACCAAGACTTAACCGATGTGGTTATTTGATACTTATATATGTCCTTTTTATCAGTTAGTCCATGGTAGGGTATGTTTACATTTCTTATATCTACAACACGAGCTCGCAGGTTATATTTATCTAAATTTTGAGAGGTTTTAATTACCCAAGGGGTAATGGTGATAATGAAAGTGGAAATAAAAATTAATAGGTATTTTAGTGCCCTTTTAAACTCCACTTTCTTTAAGTAAAGCGAAGTTGCTAAATAGAAAAGTGATAAAGTAATGTAAATAATTCCTGATCGGTATGCATAAAATATTAATCCGGAAATTATTCCGGATGTGGCGATCCAAAAATTTGACCTTTTAGTTAGAGATCTTAAACCTAAGTTTAGGAAAAGAAAAAGGTAAAGCCCCACAGTTATCACAGAAGTAATATCCACCCAACCAACACGGGAAAACTGTAGGAAAAAGTAGCTATACGAAAAAAGAAGCGTTGTAATAAAAGCAATTTTATCGTCTGTTAATTTTTTAACAATGAGGTAAAAGGGAAGCAAAGCTAGGAGGCTGAAGATTACAGAAGTAAGCCTTAAAGCCAGTAAGTGATTTCTGGGTCCCAAAATTTGAAATAAAAAAATTGTAGGGTAATAAGACAGAATCGTCTTGCTGAAATCCCAGTGAAATTTGGTTATGTCAAATTCGCCCTTCTCGATTACTTCTTTTAACATCCTGATATTTGCGTGTTCGTCGACAATAATGGGGGGTTTTTCAGATAAATTCCAAACACGGGGAAAGACCGACAGAAATAAGATTAAACTAATAAAAATAATTGTTTTTAATGTCGATTTAGTCATGCTATCGGCAACTTGAAGAAACATCGAAAATTCTAAATTCACTTTCGGAATCCTTATAGATAAGCCTGAAATTTTGTTCAAAAAAATCAATATTTATATCAGGGAAGTCGCGATCGTTACTTGTGTCTTGGACCGTCACATAGTCAATGTTGCTTTGAAGAAGTAAGTTGCATACGAAGACTTTATTATTAGAACTATAAAGTGCATCCAATTTTTGTCCTCTTTCGTGAGTGTCGTATCCCGCCGACCACGGAAAATACGGCCAGCCCATAAAGATTTTTCTTCCGGCAACCGAAGCGGGGTGGTAAAGAAATTGGGAATTTAAGAAAGTAGAATCGGGATCCGTATTTTCGACTATAAAGCTAACTTTCGGATCGTTTGGATAGTCGAGAAGTTCAATATGTCTATCGTTGACAATTGGAAAAAAGTCTATGATGCCGGTGAGAGTAAGAGGTATTAATAAAAGTATGGCTGCTATTTTCCCGAATATTTTGACTCTCCAAATTTTTACGAGAGTTAATGCAACATAGAAATTCATGCCGATTACGAAGAGATTAAAAAATTTATGATTTGCGGCGACCTCAGCAGAAAAACGAAAAAGGTTTCCAACCAGGAATAAAATCAGGAAAGGCAAAAAAACTTTTCTTTGTGATCTTTTAGCAAAGATAAAACCAACAGGCGCTAATAACAGGCCAATTCCTAAGTTCATAATCCAATAGGTCAAAATTCCAAATGGGGTTTTATTCCCAATTAAATACCCGGGATTGAAAAGCTCTGTTTGGTTTGCCGACTTGCCCATATAAAAGTATTGAGGAACCGCGAGGGTAATGGCGATGAGACCTAGCACGATTAACTTTACTCGAATCTTAGGATATAGAATAAAAAAGGTAAAAATAGCAATTCCCATCATTGCAAAAACAGCAAGGTGTATAAATGGGAATAATCCTAAAAAAATACCTAAAAGTAAGCTTAAAGTCCAAGTAAACTTTTTTGGATGTTTTGAGAAATAGAAAATTGACAAAACCAAAAAAATAAATGAAGCGTAGGCTAAGGATAGATGTCTTTGATTTGTAAATATGTTAAGACTCCAAAAAGCAGAAACTATTTTTCCGTCGTACGGCCCGAAAGATGAAAACTCTGTATTTTTAATTATGTCCGTAAAAGTGTTTAGAGATAAAGGGTGTCTTTTGAAAAATTCTAGAAAACCAAAAGATCCATTAAAAAGGAAAAGTATGACAGAAAGAATCCCTACACTTCGGCTTTTAAATACTGTTTTTCCGACTAGATAGATTACAAAGCAAAGTAGAAAAAATCCAAGAACACTCAAGCCATTAAGTGCCCAATCGATCCTTAATCCTATTTTTTCAAGAAAGCCAACCACAGCGAAAAATACGAAGTGGTAGCGAATTGGGGGTCCCGCAAAAATTGGGTATTGAATAGGGAAGTTTGATCCATACGAAAAAGAACGAATAAGGGGAATGGTGGCGGCAAAATCACTCCATACTCTCGTTGCAACTTGCATGTTGCCGGAGGAGTTGACTCTGAAGGTTTTCCACATAAGAAAGGAGGAAAAAATGAATAGAATTGCAAAAAAAAAGATCTCCCAAAAGTTAATTTTTTTGCTTAAGTCTTTCATTCCACGCATAACCACCTTAAAAGTATATCAATTAAGATAAGTTGGTGAATACTTAAATTACAAAGCAAGTAGAAGTGCACCTATTAGCATTAAGATTCCAACAGTTAAAGCTAGCAGTGTTGGAGTACTAATTCCTGCGTCAGGAAGAGCGGCTCCACCCGGTGTGGGGGAAGCTGCCGCAATACCACCACCTTGCGTTGGCGTGGGCGTTGAAGTAGAAGTTGCACCAGGAGGATTAGTAGGAGTAGGGGTAGCTGTTACGTCGGGTGGTAAGGTGGGAGAAGGAGTGCCTGTTGGTGTTGATGTGGGTGTTAGACTGGGAGTGACTGTACCAGTAATAGTGGGTGTAGGTGAATTTTCCGTAAGTGAGAAGGCGAGACTTTCGCAGGCAACAGGACCGCCAGATGATGTACCTGAGCTTTGACAATCTTGAGTTCCGACTACCCTCCAATTGAAAGAGCCAGTAGGGACCTGGACTGTGCCTAGTGTAGCACTTTGTCCCATTGGTAGAGCAGGGACATCGAAGGTATTAACCAAATTTCCATTGATATACACCTTGGCTTGTTGGGAGGGTTCGTTCCTTGTCGACTGATTGTTTACGGAAACTACTCCGGTTCCGCTTACAGAGAAAGTGTATTTACTACAATCCCATGCAGCAGGTTCGCTTTCGGGTGCAGTAGGTGCAACAGGCTCACGTCTAAGTTGGTAAAGCCTCACTGCAGTAAATATGGCTACCCCCGCCAAAATCACAGTGGCTATTACTACAAGTGCTGTTACTACTTTGCCTTTAAATAAATCTTTCATATTTTGTTAAAACCACCCAAGATCTGTATGGTGGATTTGAGCCGAAACATTAAATGTTGTTACCCCGACTGGAACAGTATATTGATCGTAAAATTCATTACTCCCAGGTTTTTTAGTCGTAACTTCAGCTCGAAGTACACCATTTATTGTGAATCGAGCTTTATCGAAAGTTCCACTAGAAGCTGTACCTGATACCGTAAATCTTACAACATCTCCCGCCTTAAGATTTGCAAGATCAGTTGAGGAAAGAAGATTCCACTCACTATCATATGCTTTAACAGCGCTACACTCTGCTGTAATTTCTGGTGGAGGAGTTAACGTCGGTGTATTTGGTGGTGTAGCTGTTGGTGTAGCTGTAATGGTTGGTGGTTTAATACAAATATTAAAATGTGGACTATCCCCGCCATTATTAAAGACCATTTGAGTTGCAGTTAAATTCAAATTAAAGGGAGGACCCCATTCATTATTGTCCGTTACGGGTAAGCTTACACCATTTATTGACCAAGGCTGTTCTCCTGATTTCGGATCATTATCATAAATTAAAGCAGTATCAAGATGAGTAGAATTTGGAAAATCTACGGTGATTTTTGCCCCACTTTCCGCCATAAGCACTCCATTCCGAGAGGCTACCTTCCATGAGCCTTGCATAGAACTTATTGATCCACCCGATCCCACTGTATCTCCAACATGTAGATCTCCTGAATTGGAGAACAGCAATTGGGTGTCTGATGGACACGACGGGGGTGTATCTCCACTCGACGCTTCTTGTTCAAGTAGCTGTTGGCGTTGTACCAGGAGAACTCCTACTGTCACGCCTCCGATAAGAAGAAGCACTCCAAAAATTGTAGCAATTACTTTTTTTCCTCCATATTTTTTGGGTGCATGTGGGGCGTTGACAACTGTGTCTGGTTGAGGGGGTGGATTATTAGAGCCACCTGATGTGGTTTGTACAATCGGAGAAGATGAATCAGTCTGGCCAGTATCGGTAAGAATTTGGGGCGAAGAAGGGGGGGGTGTAAGTACAGGGTTACCCGGATTACCAAGGGGATTTGGATAAGAAGTTGTTGGTTCCTCCTGATCGGAGGAAGTACCTCCAGGATCGGGTGGAAAAGAACCAGAAATTTTCGGATCAGTATTTTGGCTAAGGTCGGGCATATAATTAATAATAAAGTGTGTTTATTTTTAAATCAACTCACAATTTTTATTTTTATTCTGATAGTAATTCTTCTGCCGATTCTGTTGCTACGGTTTCGGAAGGGGGCTGTTCGGGTGGTGGTGTAACAACAGGTTGAATGATTAAAGTTGGTGAAGCAAAGTCACCTTCTTCGAAAAACACTCTTCCTTCAAGTTGTGTTAGCGCGTTAATGTCTAAAGACGGATCGAGAGGTTCCAGAAGTTTGGGATCAACTTCAACGGGAGCTTTTGAGGTAAATATACCATAAAGACTGAAAAATACCCAGAAGATAATGGTAATAGTTGTAAATATGGCTACAGTTACTAATCTTGGGGCTTTTGGTTTTTTCATTTCACTCCACTCCTTTCGAATAATATGGCAATCTTCCTTCTATTCTCATTAACAAAAATTTTTCTTGATCTATTTCGGTTGTACTTAGGCTTAGAGAATCTAATTTGGAAGGTAGCCGAAGTTGTTCAAGATCAGAAAGGAAGTTGGAAAGTGCTGTAAATTGATCTAAAGCAGACACTAATTGAATTGAATATTTGAAGGTTAGCGTACCTTCTGGTAGTGCTTCAACATCTCGCGAGCTACTGGATGAGTCGGTTGAGCTTCCGATTACCACTTCTCCTGAAATTGGAGTTGAGCCCGTTAAGACTTCAAGAATTTGGGATTGATGTTTTGAAGATAGACCTTCCATCTGCCGGGCAAAAATAACAGGATCGATTTTTTGGGGTATGGAGGTGTCCAAAAGTACTATTTTTCCTCTTTCCCTATCAAATAATGTTTGGGCCTGGGATAAGTTATTTATTTTTTCTTCCATTTGGGTAAGAGTAAGTTTTTTGGATTCTATTTCTTTGATTAACTCGGCTATGGTTAGCAAAGTTGGTCGAAGGGCAAAGACGGAAAAAATTGAGATTGCGGTAAGAGAAAGCAGTATTTCCAGATAAACCCGCACGTCTGCCCTTTCCCTGTATCTGCCCAATACGTTTAAAAAGTAAGTTTTATATCTTAGATAGTTATTTCTCCAACCAGGATACATAAATTTTACTCGGATACCTCTTCTGGTACCTCCTCCCCTTCAAGTGTTGCCGAATTATCTTCTGGTTCGGTTTGTTTGAAATTTGCGATTAGCTTGAAATTTAATAAATCGGGACTTCGTACATCAGAACTGATTTCATTAAGACCAACGCTTTGAAAAATCCCACTGGAACCCAGATTGACAATGAGTTGTTGGATGCTTCGTTCGTTCGGAGTAATACCTTCTATGGTATAAGAATTTTTATTAAATGTAACCGAAGATAGAAAAAGATCGTCGGGTAAATGTGAAGCGATATCCTTGAGAGAACTACTCAATACACTTTCTTGTGATGTAATTTGGGAGAAAACAGAAAGCCGTTTCTGTGTGTCTCTGAATTGGTTCTCAAAAGTAAGCGAGGTAGACAGTAGTGCTTTTTTTTCATCTAATTTTTCATCTAGATCTGAGTTTTGGGCATCTAGCCAGAATCGAGAAAGAAAAGCAATCATAACGATAATTTCCGTCACGATTACTATCACTCTAAACGTTGAAAGTATCCAAGCCAAAATTCTTCCCGTAGTTGTTGCCTCAAACCCTTTCTGGGGAAGAAGGTTAATTTCGGTTTTGTTTTGGGCAGCCATAGGCGCTTCGCGCAGAACAAAGTTCAAAGAACTAACAACAAAGAAATTTCCTTTGTACTTTGCCCTTTGTACTATGTTCTAGTTTCACTCTCAATATATCACAATAAAGAAGTTGAATGAAAGTTAGTTTTTCTTTGAGGCTTTTTTGGTTTTCTTTACGATCTTTGTTGTTTTTGCAGCTTTTTTGAGAAGGAGTTTAGAAAGTGCACTTTTTATACGAGCAGCTTTATTTTTATGAACAATGTGTGTCTTTGCAGCCCTATCGGCAAAGGAAATTGCTTTCTTTATATCTTCCTCCCGTTTACTTTTCTTTGCAATTCTAATACTTGCACCAAGTTCCCCCGATACCCTTTTATTTACAACTTCCTTCCTTTTCGAGCTTCTTAGGGCTCTTTTTGCGGTTTTTGTTACAGGCATTTTATTAAGAATAAAAAACTAAAGTAATTTAGAGGAAAGTATAATACACTATTCTCTTTAGTTCTTTATTACTATTCTCTGTCGCGAGTATAATCTAACAAGTTCGAAATATCAATCAGATATGGTTAATAAGATTATTCAAAAGGGTAAACGATTTTTAACCAATCCTCAGGAAAGTGTACTATCAGCGGCGACGATAATAATGATTATGATAGTTGCCTCGAGGGTTTTGGGTTTGGTAAGACAGCGTGTGCTTGCCCACTTTTTTACCCCTAGTGAGCTTTCTTTGTTTTTTGCCGCGTTTCGTTTACCCGACCTGTTATTTGAGATTTTAGTTTTCGGAACTTTTTCCTCCGCCTTCATTCCCGTTTTTACAAAGAGCTTGAAAAAAGGCAATAGTCACGCGTGGGAAATTGCCTCAACTGTAGTAAACCTTGGTTTAGTAATCTTTATATCTGTCGCACTCGTTTTAAGTATTTCAGCAGATAAACTTTATGGATTACTTGCCCCCGGATACAACTTAGCCGATCAGCAACAGATTGCCTACTTAGCCCGAATTCTTTTTGCGGCACAAGGATTTTTTGTTGTCAGCTATGTTTTAACTGGAGTTCTTGAATCATTACGGCGGTTTCTGATTCCTGCGCTGGCACCGCTTTTTTATAATCTAGGAATAATTCTAGGGACACTTTTCCTCGCACCAAAGTTCGGGCTTCTTGCTCCGGTTATCGGAGTAGTAGTGGGGGCATTTTCGCATTTTATTGTTCAACTCCCTTTTGCTTATGCGTTTGGGTTTAGATTTAAGCCAAAAATAGAAGTAAATGAAGATGTTAGAAAAATAGGAAGATTGGCTTTTCCGAGACTTATTGAAACTTCTTTTTTGCAGATTTCCAAATCGGCTGAGCTATTTTTTGCATCGCTAATATCTGTTCCGGCGTATACGTATTATACATTCGGGAATACTCTACAACTTTTGCCTATAGGCCTTTTCGGAACTTCAATTGCAAAAGCGGCGCTACCTACTTTAGCCCGGCAATCCGATGATCTTCGGAAATTCAAGAAAACACTACTGGATGCTTTGTATCAAGTAGTGTTTTTAGTTCTTCCTGTTTCCGCAGCACTTATTGTTCTTAGGGTTCCGATTGTCCGACTTGTCTATGGTACCGATATTTTCGGTTGGGAAGCAACAGTTCAAACAGGCTATGTACTTTCGGCCTTCGGAGTAGGAATAGTGTTCCAATCTGCTAATGCCATAATGGCGCGGGGTTTTTACGCACTTCATAATACAAAAACACCTGTAGTTATTTCAGTTGGCGCTATTATTCTTACCTTAATTCTGGATTACCTTTTCATCAGAGTTTTTCATTTTGAAGTATGGGGTCTTGCGGCAGCTTTGACTATTGGAGTATTTGTGCAATCGTTTTTTCTTTTTTATCTCATCAATAAACAATTTGGTTCATTTTCGTTAAAGCTCTTGAAACCATTTGCAAAGTCGACCTTTGCATCTGCCTTTTCAGGAACTTTTATGTACTTCATGCTTAAGTTTTTCGATAGGAGTGTTTGGGTGAAAGAACTTTCTTTTTTGGGTAGAATCGATGCAGATAAATATATTCCTTTTCAAAGATTTGTATTAGACACTCGCTATACAGCAAACCTTCTGATCTTGACAATGTTTGTTCTTCTAACTGGAGCAGTTTTATATATCGGATTATCTATTGCTTTCGGTTCTCAGGAAGTTTGGGTATTTTTTAATCAGATAAAAAGAGTTTTTATACGAAGACAGGTAGCTCCAATTCCCAAAAAGGAGGAAGAACAGGTAGCCCCGCCCACGTCAGACACTCCAGGTTTATAGGGGGCTTGACCCATTCGATGATCTCAGGGTCAAGTGCCGAGCGAGTCGAAGCACTTGACATGAATTAGCACTCATGGTACTCTTCTGCTAATCCTTTTTCAAAATTTCTATAATTTTTAATTTATGTCTGACGCAATATCCTCACGACAAACACATATTTTAAAAGCCCTTATTGATGAATATATTGAGGCGGCTGAACCCATCGGTTCGGAATCATTAGAGAAGAAATATAGCCTGGGTGTATCTCCTGCAACCATCAGAAACGAGATGATGGCGCTAACCACAATGGGATATTTGCGCCAACCCCATACTTCAGCCGGTCGTGTTCCAACTCCAAAGGCAATGAAATTTTACATAGACCAGCTTATGGAAGAAAAACAAATGAGCTTGGCCGATGAGGTGAAGGCCAAAGAAGATGTAATGGATGCCAAGAATGATTATGACGAAATACTTGATGAGGCAACACACTCACTTTCCCATGCGACGCAGTCGCTAGCAGTAGCCACCATAGATAATGAGGACAAGTTGTGGCATGCAGGATATTCACACATATTCCACCATCCGGAATTTACTGATCCAACTGCAACTAGCCAGCTTTTCTCGTTTATCGAGGAGGTTCAAAGAATGCACGAGCTTTTCTTTACCAGAATGACAGGGGGCTCTCCTGTCGAAGTGATTTTTGGTGAAGAGCTTGGTTGGCCGGGGTTTCTTCCAATTGGCGTTGTAGGAAGTCATTTTGAATTACAAGGTAGACACGGGGCAATAGGAGTTATTGGTCCTACGAGACTTGCCTACTCTCGAGTTATCCCAGTTATAAGGTATTTTAGAGACCTCATAGAGGAGGTTGGAGCAAGATGAAGAGAGGAAAGTCTCAAGGTGCCACAGAAGTAGAAGTAGTAGAGTTGAAAATTCAGCTTGCAAGGGCACTGGCGGATTATGATAATCTAAGGAAAAGGGTTGAAAGGGAGAAGGAAGAAATTATAAAGGCGGGAAGCGTAGTATTATTTGAGAAACTTTTACCTATCTTAGATATGCTCGCTAGAGCGCAAGAGCACCTTAAGGATGAAGGATTGGGGCAAGTGATAGGGCAGCTTAATAAGGTATTGGAAGAAGAAGGTATTGTAAAAATTAACACGAGTGTAGGTGACATTTTTGATGCCTATATTCATGAGGTTCTCGAAATCGAGAAAACTAGCGAAAAGGATAAAAAGGGAAAGATAGCTGAAGTTCTGCAAGATGGGTGGATGGTTAAAGACGGGCCGATAGTGAGAGCAGTAAAAGTAAAAGTCTATGGAGGAAATCCGCCAGCTAACGGAGACAAAAAGGAGTAATTAGAAAGCTTAAGTATGTCAAAAATTGTTGGAATTGATTTAGGAACAACAAATTCAGTTGTATCGGTCATGGAAGCCGGTCACCCAAAGGTGATTCCGGCCGCTGATACTGGCAGAAACATTACCCCTTCTGTTGTCGAACCAGTAAAAAACCTTGTGGGGGACGTTGCCAAACGTCAGATGATTCTTAATCCGGACAACACGATTTATTCTATTAAGCGTCTTATGGGTCGAAGGTTCGAAGACCCTGAAGTTAAAAGAACAATCGATATGGTTCCGTACGAAGTTAAAGCAGGAAAAGACGGAATGGCAGTCGTTGTTGTCGAGGGTAAGGAATATACTCCTCAAGAAATTTCGGCTCGGATTTTGATGAAGCTGAAAAAAGACGCAGAAGCCTATTTAGGTGAGTCGGTAGATAAAGCTGTCATTACTGTTCCGGCATATTTTGATGATGCCCAGCGTCAGGCAACAAAACAGGCTGGTGAAATTGCGGGCTTTAAAGTTGAAAGAATAATTAATGAGCCGACTGCCGCATCATTGTCGTACGGACTTGAGAAGAAGAAAGCCGAGAAAATTGCGGTTTATGACCTTGGTGGAGGAACTTTCGATATCTCAATTTTGGAACTCGGCGATGGGGTTTTTGAAGTCAAAGCCACGAACGGAGATACGCACCTGGGAGGGGATGATTTTGACGCGGTAGTAGTTGATTATATTGCCGAAGAGTTCAAGAAAGATAATGCGGTTGACCTCAAAAAAGATAAACAGGCACTTCAGCGGATCAGAGATGCTGCCGAAAAAGCAAAAATTGAGCTTTCTGCAACTTCCGAAATTGAGATAAATCAGCCTTATATTACTCAAAAGGACGGCCAGCCAATGCATTTGACATTGAAATTGACTCGAGCCAAGTATGAGAGTTTGGTAGCGGATTTAATTGAAAAAACAATGAAACCGGTTGCAGAGTGCCTCAAAGACGCTAAACTCGATCCCCACGACATCAACGAAGTCATTTTGGTTGGAGGAATGACCAGAACTCCTAAGGTCATCGAGAAAGTTAAGGAATATTTCGGAAAAGAGCCAAATAAATCCGTAAATCCCGATGAAGTCGTAGCAGTCGGAGCCGCGATTCAAGGAGGAGTTCTTGGCGGAGAAGTAAAAGATATATTACTTCTTGATGTTACTCCCCTAACCTTGGCGATTGAAACTTTGGGAAGTGTTGCAACACCGATGATTCCCCGTAATACTACTATTCCGACTAGCAAAACTGAAATTTTTTCAACAGCAGCGGATAACCAGACACAAGTTGAAATCCATGTTACTCAAGGAGAGCGTCCAATGGCCTCTGACAATAAATCATTAGGTAGATTTATTTTAGATGGAATTCCCCCAGCACCTCGCGGAGTTCCGCAAGTAGAAGTTACATTTGACCTCGACGCTTCTGGAATATTAACAGTTACCGCTAAAGATAAAGCAACGGGCAAAACCCAAAATATAAAAATAACAGGCGCAATCGGACTATCCGACGATGAAGTCAAAAGAATGCAGGATGAGGCAGAACATCATAAAGAAGAAGATCAGAAAAAAGCGGAAAAAATTCAAGCCAGAAATCAGGCAGATGCAATGGTTGCCGCAGCAGAAAAAGCACTCAAAGATGCAGGCGATAAAGCTCCGGCTGATGTAAAAACTAAAGTTGAAGAGAAAATTAAAGGAGTCAAAAATATTTTGGCAAAAGAAGATGCAGGAAAAGAGGAAATCGAGTCAGCCACAAAAGATTTATCGGAAACCTTGAGTCAAATAGGACAAGCAATGTATGGTTCGCAGCAAGCTGCAGGACAAAGTGCAGAGGGCAAAGCACAAAGTGAAGAACCTAAAGAGGAAGAGAAAAAAGCTGAAGATAAGAAAAAAGGCAATGGGGAAGAGAAAGTTGAAGAGGGAGAAGTAGTTGAATAGGAATGCTAATTGACCAATGATAAATGCTAAATGGAGAAAAATAGAAAAGATATTTATGGCAGAATTTACAAATTTGTATTAAAAGTTCTTCGAGTTACAAAACTTATCTCAACGACTCCCGAAAATTTGGTTCTCGCTAAACAAGTAATAAAGAAACCTATTGGCTTTCTTTAATTTCAGACCATAATAAAAGTAAGAAAAAAGAATTTTTACCAGTTTTGGAGGAAAATAACGAAATAATTGCAATTATTAGTAAAATTATCATCAATGCTAAAAAGAATGGGTAATTGGTCATTTATCATTTATAATTTAGCATTGTAACTACTATGGCTGCTAAGTCTGACTATTACGATATTTTAGGAGTTTCAAAAGGCGCTTCGGCAGATGAAATTAAGAAAGCTTATAGAAAGCAAGCTTTGGAGTGGCATCCGGATAAGCATCAAGGAGGAGATAAGGAAGCAGCTGAAAAGCGCTTTAAGGAAATAAACGAGGCGTATCAGATTTTGTCTGATCCTCAAAAAAAATCGGCTTACGATCAATTTGGTCATTCTGCCTTTTCACCGGGTGGTGGAGCTGCTAGCGGCTTCGGAGGTATGGGTGGTTTTCCGAGAGGAGCTCAACAGGGGCGCTGGGGACCATTTACCTATACTTACACGACAAGTGGAGGGGAGGGCGGATCTCCTTTTTCAGGTTATGATTTTGGTGATCCTTTTGATATTTTTGAAAGCTTTTTTGGTGGAGGTTCCCCTTTCGGCAGAGTAAGACAAGTTCCTCGATATTCATTAACAATTGATTTTATGGATGCAATTAAAGGAGTTGAAAAAGAGGTTGAAATTGAGGGGAAGAGAAGAAAGATAAAAATCCCACCCGGGGTTGATGAGGGTTCCCGAATAAATTTTGGAGATTTTATGCTTTCCGTGAACATTCGTCCACACGAAGTCTTTGAAAGAGACGGTGCTGATATTTACGTCAGAGTTTCGATACCCTTTTCTTTAGCTTCTCTCGGTGGTCAAATCGAAATACCAACTGTTGACGGAGAAGTAAAAATTAGAGTTCGACCGGGAACTCAATCGGGTACAATGATGCGGCTTCGTGGCAAAGGGGCACTACATTTACGTGGTCGCGGTCGAGGAGATGAGTATGTTCGAATTGCAGTCGCTGTTCCCGAAAGGCTCTCTCGAGATCAGAAAAACATCATTGAAAGTCTTCAAGAAGAAGGTCTTTAATTGACTAGAGATCGATTTCGGAGTAAAATCTGATTTAGATTAAGTCAGGAAGATGTGGTGGGAATTATTGCCCGCCATTTTTTTTAAAATAAGGTATGCAAACACCTAGAACCGAATTTGCGCAAGCTTTAAGAGCAATAGCCTCCGAAAGAGGGTTGGAGGCTGATGTTATTTTGGACACAATAAAGCAAGCAATTATTGCTGCTTATAAACGTGACGCAAGAGAAGCAGGCGTTGAGGTAGAAGAAATGGATTTCGATGTAGAACTGAATCCAACAAACGGAGAAGCAAAAGTCTTTGCATGGCCACTTGAGAAACCGAAGGAAAGAAAGGATGTAACCCCTCCAGGATTTGGCCGAATCGCCGCCCAAACCGCAAAACAGGTTATCCATCAAAAAATTCGTGAAGCAGAAAAAGGCGCCATCATGGATGAATATTCGGGTCGAATTGGTGCATTGATTTCCGGAATGATATTGCGCTTTGATGGACCGGATGTACGCGTTGACTTGGGTAGAACAGAAGGCATTATGCCCAAGGAAGAGCGAGTTCCTAATGAGAGGTTAAATCCAAATCAACGTCTAACCTTCCTTTTCAAGGATATCAGAGAAACTTTGAAGGGAAAACAATTGATTCTTTCCCGAGGAGATACTGAATTTGTAAAAAAACTTTTTGAAAGGGAAGTTCCTGAGATGTCCTCGGGAAGTGTTGAAGTTAAAGCCATCTCACGTGAAGCAGGAGTGCGAACAAAAATGGCGGTTTCTTCAAATCAAAGTGGAGTCGATCCGGTCGGAAGCTGTGTTGGACAAAAAGGAGTTCGTGTCCAAGCAGTTACCAATGAGTTAGGAGGAGAGAGAGTAGATATTATTCAATACACAGATGATTTAGCAAGTTTAATTAAAGCTGCACTCTCCCCGGCAGAAAACTTGAGTGTGAAATTAGATGAGAAAACTAAAATCGCAATTGTGAAGGCTCCAGAGGATCAATTGTCGTTAGCGATTGGTAAAGATGGGCAAAATGCTCGTCTTGCCGCAAAACTTACTGGATGGAAAATAGAAATTAAGGAGGCTCCCACTCCGAAGGGGAAATCCACCGACGCCAAGACTACGGTGGACAAGGAAGAAAAAGAAATTGAGCCGGCAAGTGAACTGGAAAAGGTGGAAAAGAAAGAAATAGTTAGCGATGATAGTTCTAAAGCAATTCAAACAGTAGTAGATGATACCAACAAAAAGAGCGAAGACAAGAAAGACCTAGCTGAGTGATACATGGAAAAAATAATCAGAAAGGTTAAAGTTTATGGAAAAGAAAATTTCATCTTCAGGAGCAACACGTCCGCCCATCGTAGTTATTTTGGGACATGTTGATCATGGAAAAACAACGCTTCTTGATAATGTCCGAAGTACAAATGTAGCCGCGAAGGAGGCAGGCGGAATTACACAAAGTATTGGTGCTTCAGAAGTTAGCACAAAGGAAGGAAAGCAAATTACCTTTATTGATACTCCTGGTCATGCCGCATTTTCTAATATGCGCGCAAGAGGAGCCAAACTATCAGACATAGCAATTCTTGTAGTAGCAGCGGGTGATGGAGTAAAACCCCAAACAAAAGAAGCACTGGAATATATACTAGAAGCTAAAATTCCCTTTATAGTTGCCGCAACCAAAATTGATTTACCTACAGCAAACCTCGAGACAGTACGATCTCAACTGGAAAAAGAAGGAGTCCTTTTTGAAGGAAGGGGTGGAGATGTCCCGTTACTGGGAGTTTCGGGAAAAACAGGAAAAGGTGTACAAGAACTACTTGAAATGATCACTTTAGTTTCTGAACTAAATGATATTAAGGGAGACCCTGAAGGTTCCCTAGAAGCACTTATTGTTGAGACCGGAAAGGACAATAGGGGTCCAACCGCAACTTGCGTAGTTAGAAATGGACAATTAGAAGTAGGATGCGAGATTGTTTCAGAAATCGAAAGGATTCGAGTCAGAGGACTTTTTGATTGGAACGAAAAGCCAGTACAGAGCGTCGGACCAGGTGAACCTGCTCTTGTACTCGGTTTTAAAAATGTTCCTCCGGTTGGTAGCAGGATTTGGGGAGTTGATCAGAAAGAAATTCTACCCACCATTTCTATGCAGAAGAAAAGTGTGGGCATATCTGTAGAGGAGGGACAAATTCCAATAGTTATAAAAGCTCAAAATGCAGGAACTTTAGAGGCAGTTATTTCTAATCTCCCTGGAAAAATTGTCGTTTTGGCTTCAGGAGTCGGAGATGTTACCGAGTCTGATATTTTTTTGGCAAAATCCTCTAATGCACTTATATTTACGTTCGAGTCGAAAACGCCCCATCAAGTCCGAAAATTGGCAGAAACAGAAGGAATTAGTATTGAGAGTTTTACTATTATATATGAACTTTTTGAAAGGTTGGAGGAGATTATTGAAAAGGGGAAAGTTGAAATTTTGGGACGAGCAGAGGTTTTAGCAGAATTTCCATATAATGCGAAAAAAATCGCAGGATGCAAAATAATTCAAGGGAAAATTACAAAAAAGGACGCTCTTATTTTGACGAGAGGGGATAAAAAAATCGGAGAAATGTCCGTAATTTCTTTAAAAAAGGGTCGGGAGGATATCGTTGAAGCCAAACAAGGAGAAGAATGTGGAATTATTTTTTCGCCTCAGCTTGATTTCAAGATTGGAGATGTTATACTATCGGTGCGAAAATAATAAGAATGGAAAATTCATTCAAAAATATTATCGACGGATCAAAATCCATTTTGATTCTTCTTCCGACAAAACCGTATTTTGATCAAGTTGCTGCTGGACTTTCTTTATATCTGGCCTTAAGAGAACAGAAAGACATTCAGATTTCCACACCTTCCCAAATAACAGTCGAATTCAACCGTCTCATTGGGGTCAATAGAATTTCACAGGAGCTGGGAAACAAGAATTTGGTAATACGCTTTACCGACTACCGTGCTAGTGATATCGAAAGAGTGTCATATGACATTGAAAATAGTCAGTTTAGACTTACCGTTATTCCCAAACAGAAAGTATCACCTCCTACAAAGGAGCAGGTGGAACTTTCCTATTCAGGTATTTCAGCTGATACAGTAATCATCATAGGGGGCGCGAATGAGGCACACTTTCCTGCAATTTCTACAAAAGAGTTAGCGGGTGCGAACATCCTACATATTGGAACAAGGGATATTTCCTTGTCTTCAAATAAGAGCTTTGTTTCTTTCTCTAGACCTGCCTCTTCTGTTTCAGAAGTTGTAGCCAGTTTGATTAAAGAAAGTGGTATGAAGTTTGAGGTGGACATAGCAACAAATCTTTTAATGGGGATAGAGGAGGGAAGTAATAACTTTACTGATCCGACGGTTACGGCTGATACCTTTGCAATTGTTGCCGACCTGATGCGATCCGGAGGCAAACGGTCTTCCTCCCAAGTATCTGCAAGGCCAACCGATTTTCCACCTGGAGCAATTCCTGGCCAAATAGTGAGACCGCAACCATTTATGCAACCTCAAGCTCCTCAAATTTCTCAATTTCAAGCGGCACAAACAAAACCTAGCTTGGTAACACAGCAAGTTGAAAGTGAAAAAGCCGCTCCTTCGGAACAACCCGAAGAGTCCGATGAACCCGAGGAACCGCCAAAAGATTGGCTATCACCAAAGATATACAAAGGTACCTCAATTAGTTGAGATTTAAAATTTTACCCTTTTGAACTTTTTGTTTATCTGTGTTATTATTCACGAGATGTATTACTAGGTTTGTCCGTAGCAACCCAAGACCTACTTAGTTCTACATGACATATGGCATTAGCAAAAGAAGAAAAGCAATCCATTATAGAGAAGTATGCGAGAGAGAAGGGTGATACCGGTTCCCCGGAGGTTCAAATTGCGCTTCTTACGGCACAAATTGATAAGCTTGCGGCACATCTTAAAGAACACAAAAAAGACGTTCATTCAAGGCGAGGATTACTATCCATGGTTGCAAAAAGAAGGAGACTTCTTAATTATCTAAAGAGTAGAGATGAGGCTAGATTTAATACGCTCGCTAAAGAGCTAAAATTAGAAAAGTAACTACAAGACGCGAAAACACCTTCAATCTAAAAAATGAAGAAAATCGAAAAATCAATAGAATTAGGAGGAAGAAAACTGGTTCTTTCGACAGGGGACTTGGCAGCCCAAGCAGACGGTGCGGTTCTTGCTACCTATGGGGAAACTGTGGTTTTGGCTACTGTCACCGCTCAGCCGATGGCAGCCGATTTAGGATATTTTCCTCTCTCTGTGGAATACCAAGAGAAACTTTATGCCGGTGGAAGGATTAAAGGCAGCCGATGGGTAAAACGCGAAGGAAGACCAACGGACGAAGAAATACTCTCGGCACGTCTTATAGATCGAGCCATTCGACCCCTTTTTCCAAAAGAATACTCAAAAGAAGAAGTTCAAGTAATACTCACAGTTTTATCGGTTGATATGGAAAATATTCCTGACATTGTAGCGGCAATAGCAACCTCTGCCGCAATATCGATATCCAGAATTCCATGGAACGGACCCGTAGGTACTTTGAGGGTGGGCTTAAAAGAGGGGAAAAACATAACAAACCCATTAGAATCCGAACTCGAAACTTCAGACATGGATCTTATTGTTTCGACAACGAAAGATGCAATCGTAATGATAGAATCCGGTGCAAAACAAGTTACCGAAGATACAATGCTATCCGGAATTGAGTATGCACAAAAGGAGTGCACGAAAGTAATTAATCTTATTAACGATCTGGTTGATGCGGTTAAACCCCAAAAGGTAAGTCTCGAGAAAGAGAAAGTAAATAAAGACCTTCAGAAGAAAGTAAAGGAACTTACGAAAGATACAGTTAAAAATTTAATCTCTCAAATGGCGACAAAAGAGTCTGGATATTCAGTTTATGACGAAACAAAGAAAGCGGTTGCTTCGTCCTTCTCCGAAGAAGAAAAATCATTAGCCGGGAAAATTTTTGAAGAGCTTTTCAAAGATGAAATTCGAAATTTGATACTATCAGGAAAACGCCCTGACGGTAGAAAAACCGATGAAATTCGGCCACTTTCTGCCAAAGTTGGAGTACTTCCCCGTACTCATGGCTCTGCAATTTTTCAAAGAGGACAAACCCAAGCCCTCACCATTGCAACTCTTGGAGCCCCCTCTCTTGAACAATTTTTAGAAAGCGCAACAGGTGAGGAAACGAAAAGCTATATTCACCACTATGCAATGCCACCCTTTTCAACCGGAGAAACAGGCAGGGTAGGATTTCCTAGTCGCCGTGAGATAGGACACGGAGCTTTAGCAGAACGAGCTTTAGTTCCTGTAATTCCATCGGATAATGATTTTCCCTACACAATTCGAGTCGTAACCGAGGTCTTGAGTTCCAATGGTTCAACTAGCATGGCATCGGTATGCGGTTCTACTTTGGCATTGATGGACGCGGGGGTTCCAATTCTTGATCCCATCGCCGGAATCGCTATGGGTCTGGTAGTCGAGAATGAGAAAAAATTTACCGTTCTTACCGATATTGTAGGCTTGGAGGATGGAAACGGAGACATGGATTTTAAGGTTGCCGGAAGTAAGAAAGGTATTACGGCGCTTCAACTCGATGTGAAGACTTTAAGTCTTAGTCTACCAATATTGTCTAATGCCCTTACAGAAGCTAAAAAAGCTAGATTAAAAATTCTTGACGTAATGGCTTTGGTTATTGATAAACCAAGAGAGTCGGTTTCAACCTATGCTCCTAAAATAAAAATTATTAGGATTGACCCGGAAAAGATAGGAGAGCTTATTGGTCCGGGAGGTAAAACAATTCGAAAAATAGTTGCCGAGACGGGAGCTCAGATAGACGTAGACGAAGATGGAACAGTATATGTTTCAGCAACCAGCGCGGATGAACTCAAAGCTGGAATGGAGCGGGTTGAAGGAATTACAAAAGTTCCAGTTGCAGGGGAGATTTACGAAGGTACGGTAAAAAGACTTCAACCTTTCGGTGCATTTGTTGAAATATTGCCAGGAAAGGAAGGTTTAGTACACGTATCTGATATGAGTGAAGATTACGTAAAAGATCCGGCAGACATACTCTCGCTTGGAGACAAAGTACAAGTGAGAGTGAAAGAAATCGATGAATTGGGACGTTTAAACCTTTCTATGATGTTGGATCCTGCCTTTGATGCTCGTAAGGAAGAAAGAAGAAAAGAGGGTGTAAGAACCGAAGGAGGACCTAGGGGAAGGTTTGAAAAAAGAACTGGTTACGATCAAAATAGGCGGTTTGATGCAGGAAGACCTAGGTTTGAAAGACGAGATAGTGCCATGCCTGCTGGCAGGCGGGGTGGCCCCCATTTTCCTAAAAGCCGCTATATTGACGAAAACAAAAAGAAGTATTAGAAGCCATTTCAAAACCTCAAGAAATCTCGGTTTTGAGTTCGCCGAAAGCGAAGGCTTCTCAACTGGTTGATATTTGATATTGATAGAAAGGTTTTGAAACCAGTTGTAAAAGGGAAGTCCTTCAAAAAATCTTCATTTTTGTGCTGGAGTTTGGCTACCTAACCTAGGTATAATAAGAAAGAAACATGGCAGATAGCATACAAGAACAACTACAAAAACACTCCGAAGAAGTTGAAAAGGCAGACATACCTGAAGAACTGAAGGCAAGAATTCTTTTGAGATTAGAGCAAGTCTTAGGGCTAATTGACTCCCCCACATTTCTACCCGAGTTTGACAGACTTAATAAATATATTGGTTGGATATTGGAGCTACCTTGGAATAAAAGAACAAAAGATGTTCTTGATCTAATCCATGCAAAGCAAGTTTTGGATAAAAATCATTTTGGTCTGGAGGAAATTAAGTCAAGGATTTTGGAATATATATCGGTTATGCGCCTTAAACAAGAAAAAGGAGAGGGAGAGGACGTTTTACGCGCACCGATACTTTGTTTCGTCGGCTTGGTCGGTACCGGAAAAACAACAATCGCTTCTTCAATCTCAGAGGCGATGGGAAGAAACTTTGCCCGCATTCCTTTTGGAGGAATGGGGGATCCACTGGATCTGAGGGGTCAGTCAAGAATGCATCCAGAAGCGGAGCCTGGTAAGGTAATAAAAGCTCTAAGAGATACAAAAAGCAAAAATTGTGTAGTACTTTTGGATGAAATCGACAGAGTTACAGAAGAAGGAAGAAGCTCAATCATGGGTGTTTTAGTAGAGCTTTTAGACCCCGAACAAAATAAGGCTTTTACCGACCACTATCTTGATTTTCCTTTCGATCTTTCTGAAATTATTTTTATCGCTACAGCCAACAATACCAATAATATAGCAACAGCTGTTTTAGACAGGTTGGAACCGATTCAAATGCCAGCATATACCGATATTGAAAAAATAACTATTGGAAAAAACTACATGCTTCCGCGGATAATTCGTCAATCCGGAATTCCTAAAGAATCTCTGGAAATTAAAGAAGAAGTTTGGCCATTAATAGTTCGTCCTCTTGGTTTTGACGCAGGTATGAGAACTCTTGAGCGTACAATTCAGCAAGTAGTACGAAAAGCCGCACTTGAAATCGTACAAGGAAAGGGACCAACTTTTACTGTTACCCCAGAAAACGTAAAACAGTTCCTTCAGTAAATTTTCTAATGAATAATGTCCAAAATATAGTTTCCGATTTGGGTGGAGTCTTGCTGACAGACGACGATACCGGATTGGTTAGCAAATCAACACTTACAAGGAAACTACTCGGAGTTAATCAGCACGATTTAGAGAGTGGTTGGGAAAAAGCATGGCCGGATTTAAAAATCGGTAAAATTTCGGAGGAGGAATTTATGAGGCTATTTATCGGCGGCGTTGGCAAAGAGCCAACTGAAAAGTTAATAAAAAACTTAAAAGAAATTTGGAGGAAAAATGTTACTGACTTGCCCTTTTTGAACCAGATAAAGAAACTGAAAGGTAAATATAATCTTTACTTGCTCACAAACATAGGAAATGAATGGTTAGCTTTTAAGCGCACAAAGTTTAAATTGGACGATTATTTTGCAGGAATTGTCAGTTCTGCTCAGGAGGGCATTGCCAAACCTGATCCAAAAATATATTCCATACTGATAAATAGATTTAACATCAACCCCGGCGAGTCTCTTTATGTAGACGATTTAGAAAGAAACATTGTAGCGGCCGAAGCTTTTGGTTTTCGTACTATACTATTTGAGAGCCTAAAGGATGCCACGACAAGATTGCATGTTTTGAATGTTGAAGAATGACAAAAAAAGAAAAATTACAAAAACTTAAGGACTCAATGCAAAGGGATATGGCCTTACCTTTGAGAAAAGGAGCCACACAGCTTGTGTTTGGGGAAGGAGACCCGGAAACTGAAATTATGTTCATCGGCGAAGGGCCAGGATACTGGGAAGATCAAAAAGGCTCGCCCTTTGTCGGAAATGCAGGTGCGTTTTTGAATCAATTACTTATTACTGCTGGTTTAACCCGAGAAAAAGTTTTTATTACAAACGTTGTTCATCATCGGCCACCCCAAAATCGTGATCCCGAGCCTTCGGAAATTGCGGCATATCAGCCTTATCTAAATGAAATGATTGATATTATCGATCCAAAAATTATTGTCACGTTGGGACGGTTTTCTATGGGAAAATTTTTGCCGAATGCTAAAATTACGTCGGTTCATGGCAAGAAGTTTGATGTAAACTGGAAAGGTAAAAATTTGGTAGCTGTTCCAATGTATCATCCGGCTGCAGGTTTAAGAAGTGTAGATGTAAAACAACAAACCTTAGATGATTTTAAAAAGTTGCCCGGAATCTTGGAAGAAACTAGGAATAAAGATAATAATAAGAAAGAAGAAGTAAAACAGATGACTTTAGTTTAATTATGCTTAAGTTTATCGCATTATCAGGAACAGTAAGCGTAACGGAAAATCTTTACGTTTATGAAACTGATGGCAAAATGATGATTGTTGATTGCGGGGTGGGATTTCCCGATCTTGAGATGCCTGGGGTGGATTTGGTTATTCCCGATTTTTCTTATGTCGTTAAAAACAAGGAGAAATTAATTGGTATTGTTTTATCTCAAGGACACGAAGACCATATTGGGGCACTCCCCTATTTGTTAAAAGAAGTAAATGTACCAATTTGGTCAACTCCTTTAGTAACAGATTTTCTCAAGGATAAGTTTAAAGACTACGGTGTAGATAACTTTGTGATAAATACCTTTAATCCCGAATATGATGATTTTGAGGTAGGTCCTTTTAAAGTTTTTCCTTTTAGAGTAACTCACTCGGTCCCTGACACAGTAGGATTTGCAATTGATACCCCTGAAGGCAGGATATTCCACGTTCCTGAACACAAGATGGACCAAAACCCAGTTGACGGAATGAAATTTGACGTCGAAAGAGCAAAAAAGCTAGCTAATCAAAACGTTTTATTTTTAGCTTCAGACTGTTTGGGAGCAAATAAAACGGGTTATACGGAAGGCGAGAGGCATATTGAAGGGAATATGTTTAACATTGTCGAAAAAGCAAAAAGTACTGTTTTTATGACTGCAATTTCATCAAACATAGGACGCTTTCAGCAAATGATTAATGTTGCCGAAAAAGTAGGTAGGAAAGTGATCTTTATCGGTCGCTCTATCCAAAAAAAGACGGAAATTGCTTACAACCTTGGGATTTTAAAATACAAAACCAATACCGTAATTTCTATGAAGGACGCTGAAAGAGTTAATAAAGATAAGCTTATGTATATAGTTTCCGGCTGTTATGGTCAGGTAGGAAGCTCATTATATAGAATCGCAATCGATGAGCATGAGAGAGTAAGTGCTGAAAGGGGAGACACCTTTGTATTTTCTGCAGATCCGGCACCGCCCTATACAAAAGAATCTGAGGATTTTGTGATAGACCAATTAATTGATAAAGGAGTTGACGTTCATTATTACGATTTGAAAGAAAATTTATATGTTTCTGGACACGGGAGTCAAAGTGATATCAAAGATCTATTTAACCTTGTTAACCCCCGGTATTTTATCCCCATTGGAGGCGCAATTCGTTATATGCATTCGTATAAAAAATTAGCAACTGAAAATGGAGTAAATCCATCCAATGTTTTTACTTTAAAACCAGGCGAAAATGTTATTTTTGAAAATGGTCAGGCGAAGATTGGTGAAAAAATTCAAGTAAAAGCAGTATTAGTACATGGGCTTGGTGTCGGGGATGTAGGAAAAGTTGTGCTTGGAGATAGAGCAATTTTAGGAAACGAGGGGGTTGTTGTGGTTATTTTCAAACTTGATCGTGGAGGCAAGATCATAGATTTTCCTGAAATAATAAGTAGGGGTTTTATATTTGAAAAAATAAGTAAAGATCTTTTAGATGAAGCCAGTAAAAGGCTAAAGCGTCAAGTTGAAAAAAAGGTGAATATCAAAAAATCGATTATTCATGGAGTAACTTTGGATTATTTGGGAAAATTCTTCTTCCAAAAAACCGGTCGCAGGCCAATGATACTTCCGGTTGTTGTTGAGGTATAATATAAATAGCTTTGTCCCTTTTTGATGTATATAATTTAGGCATTATGTCAGAGTCAGAAAGTGATGAACAAGCCCAAACAAATATGGCCAAAGATCCAGAACAAAACGGAAATGCAAATCCTCCTAATACTTCCACAGAGGATCAATTTGAAATCCCGGTAATGAGCGAAGGACTTAGAGCGCAGCAGGAATTGTATGACCAGTATGCGAGAGCGGGTAATAAGACTGTTGAATTGGGTGGCGAGAAACTACCAAGTTTGTATGAACGTCAGACAAAAGAAAGAGTTGATAGAATTTTTGAGAATCTTGATAGAGACGGAATGGATCGAAATATGAAGAATATGCTTAGAGTTTTGCATGGGGGAGACGAATTAGAAGCGACTATGGATGCATATCTTGACTCTACAACGGAGGTCACACCAGAAACGAGAAAAGACCTTGAGGCACGTACTTCTCAAGAGTTACTAAATCTCAGAGCTGTAAATTTTCTACTGAATCCTCCAAATGGAGTAACAGTTGAAGGAATACCTGATGGCCTTAAAGGTAAACTTAATGAGTTTATAGTAATTCAAAGACACAGCGTTCATCTCGGAGCGGAGTTGACCACAGCCAGTTTAGATAAAAGAAGGAAAGAATTAGGTAGGGAGTTGAAAAGGCTTCACGATCGTCGCGAGATACTTTATAAAGAACTTCTCAGACAAGAAGATTTACTAAAGGAAGTTAAGGTAACTTACGCTGAACCCGATAAATGGAAGATAAAGGAAGTTGGGGAACCTGCGACTCCTGAGAAAATTCCGGAGGCGCCAGTAGTAGAAAGGCCTTTGGTTAAAGTAGAACTTCCTGTAGGAATGGCCATCGAGAACGTTGACAAACTTTTTGAAAGTTTAGGAGAACAGCTTGAAGCAGGAAATAACGCATACGTTGAACTGGATGAAAGATGGGTCAAGGAGTTAACTCAACGTTCACTCACAGAACCGCTTGCTAGTCCGGATGGTGTAAGAATGAAAATTTTCAGGGTAGAAGCAACACCGACTAGTAATCCAGGAGAAGTAAACCTTAATTTTAACGCTACGGCAAGTAGAGAACGTAAGATTTTGGGGTTAAATTTAGCTCCGGAAATGGGAGTGGGAGGTCAGGTACAGCTTACTAATTCAGGAGAAGGGATTATTGCTTCCGGTTTTACTTCGCAAGATAAGATTGGAAATATAAATGTAGCTAATTTTTTGAATGCATATCTTGGAGGAGAAGGTTTGAATCGTAGATATAAAGCCTATTTAACAGAAAAATTAGGCGGAAAGGCAACAGATGCAAAATTCATTATTACCGAGAACGGAAAATTAAGAATCGATTTTGTAAGAGCTACTCCCAAAGCCGAAGAGGTTATAACTCCGCCACTTCATTTTGAACGTCCTCAGGATGCATTGGAATTGACAAGAGAAAGATTTCTCCAAGAACATCCTGGCTTGCAAGATTATGAATTAGTAACTTTCAAAGATAAGGATGGTAGCGAAAAAATAGGAATGGCATGGTGGGACGGAAATTTTGTTAAATTTGAGCGTTTGAATGCTGATGGGAGTGTAGAAGAGGTATCATCTGAGGAACAAACTGATAACTTAGAAGCAGCAAAAAGATTAATGGACGAAGCTACTGAGGAGATCCCAGGAGAGATAACAGAATTTAAAAGAGGTTTATATTTTTTTATAAACGACAAGGGAAAGCTTCAGTTGGTTGAAGGAAAAAAGGAAGAATTTTGGACAGAAGTAAAACCCCTTGAAGTTGAAGTTCCTGAAGGAGCTCCTGAAGAAACAGGAGAGAAACCAGAGAAGTTTTTAGATCTGCGTAAGGGAATGAAAGATTATGAAGCTGTTAGACTCAGCGACGATAAAGGGAATAAAAACACACTTTTGGTGTGGTGGGATGATGAAAATAATGTTTATTCAGAATTTGTCGATGAAGGAGGAAATAAGGTTGGGGAGGAAGAGGCTAAACCTTATAAAGTTCCTCCTGAAGTAGAAGTTAGTGAATATGTGGATGAGTTAGTTAATCCATTTCAGGAGAGTAATACATTAGAAAGAGGACTTTATTTTGCAAAAGATGAAGAAGGAAAAATATTCTTAGTTGAACCACAATTTGAAACTCCAGTAGGAGCTCCTGAAGAAGCTGCAGAAAAATTACCCGAAGTACGTGATGGGGACTACTTGTTTGTTTCATCGGAAGTCACAGGAGGAGAAAACAAGGGAAAAGTAAGATATTTTAAATATTCTGTTGAAGACGGAAGGCTCAAGAGTCAAGAGACAGATGAAACAGGAAGTCCAATTGAGGGAAGGAAGCCTAAAATTTACGATACTAAATACTATACAGAAGAAGCAGTAAGAAAAAGAATCGAGGAAGAATTGGATAAGCAAAGAACTAGGTTTGGAAGGAGAGTTACAGAACTATCAATTAAGGAAGAAAAACTAGCTTCGGAAGTTGAAACTGGAGCAGAAGCCGAAGATGAATCTAAAGAAAAACTTCTTTCAGAATTAACAGATGATGAGTTAGTAGAAACGACCAGACAAGGATTACAGGAGGTCAAAGCTAAAAGGCAAGACTACGAGGCGGACAAGGATGACGCCAATCGAGCAGTTGAGTTTGATCAAAGCCTTGATCACTACGTGGAATTACTCCAAGAGAGAAATAGAAGATTAAGTGAAAGATATGATTCAGACGCAAATTTTTCTGGTGATGAAGAATATGAAAAGATACGGGATAAATTAGCAGGACAATCGGAATTATTAGGTAAAGTAGATAGTGTTGGAGCAAAGCTCCCCGTAGTAACTACCTACGAAGTTATGCTTCTAGATAAAGAAAAGAGAATAAGAGAACTTCAAGAAACCTTAAAAAGAACTGAGCAACCCGAGGAAGAAGAGGGGAAAGCACAACCACCGAGGGAAGGACTTAAAGAATTGGTGTCTGATGAAAAAATAATGGATCCGAAATCTATCAACCCGGAGAATTTTTGGGACGGTATCGATAGAGAAAAAATAGATTCGCTAAATAGCGATGCTTTAAACGAGTTAGATTCGGCACTTAGAGAATATGAAACATCGATAAAGATTAACGATAATGAGGTAGGTAATAATAATTTGAATGATGCTGTCGACAAGCTTACTGAAGTGCTTGCAGCTTTAACAGAACCCGAAACATTGGATACTTTAGAAAAAGATTATAGAAATTTAGGAGAGCAAATTGATTTACTTCGAGAGCAACAAGAGGAGTTAAATCAAAGATACATGTTAAATCGAATTGATTCAGAAAAATATCATGGACAGGCTGAAGAATACGACGCAAAAAGCGATACATTACTAAGAAAATATTTATTTGTAGGAAGAGAGATTTTAAGAAAAGCATTTCCCTCTGAAGAAAGCACAAAATAGTTGAGACAAATCTAAAAGAAAAACTCACATTTTAATTAGCTCTTATCATATCTTCCTAAGATAAGTTCAAAACTGATATAATGATTTGATATGGCTAAAAAGAGAAAACGGATGAAATCGAAGAAAGCTTATAAAGTTAAGCTCAAACCCGCGACAGTATTTTCGATTGTTCAAATAACCTTTTTTACTTTGGCTTTGTTAGTTATCGTTTCTTTTTTAAGACAAGGACTCATCTTGGTTCGTTTGAATGATCTTTTGACGACCTATTTTTCCTGGACAGCAGTTTTTTTATCTTTTATTTTTCTCACTTTCGGATTTTCGGTTTCCAAATTTAGAACCCCACTGGGTTCCCCTAATGTAATAATCGGAACCTTAATATTTTTTGTTTCTATATTGACTTTAACCCGAGCCGGCGTGATTGGCCAGGAAGCTTGGCTTGGCATATCCGCTCTTATAACAGGAATTGGAGCGTTTATAGTACTTCTTGGCTCAAGCATTGTAGGGCTTGTCATTCTTTTTAATACATCCCTTGATCAGGTGCTTAACTTTGTTCTGGGAACTTATAAACAATATGGAGTCAGAAGCGGCGGTGCAGGATTGAAGGGAAAATTTGCATCGATAGGAAAAAAACCCCTGCGAGTTATCGGAGACACCGCAACTTCTGGAAACTCTCCGCGGCCTGGGGTTGCTTCCCCAAAACCCGCTGAATTACAGATGGCCCTCACACAGAAATTGGTAAGTAACGTTCCGGGAGAAGAAAAAATTTGGAAATATCCCCCTTTAGATATTTTGATTGATGCTGTTTCCGGGAAAGCCGAAAGAGGAGATATAAAGGGTAACGCCGCAGTTATTGAGCAGACGCTTGAATCATTTGGGATTACTGCTCGAGTTGTTGAAGTAAATTTGGGCCCTGCTGTTACTCAATACGCATTGGAAGTTGCCCTCGGAACAAAGCTTTCCAAAATTACAGCATTAGAGCGTGATATGGCTCTTGCCCTAGCCGCTCCAACAGGAACTATTCGTATCGAGGCGCCAATTCCCGGCAGGTCACTTCTTGGAATAGAACTTCCCAATCGTGCGCCAGAGTTTGTTTCAATGAAGAAGATGATGGAGTCGGACATTATGAAAAAACATCAGAGTAAACTTGCTGTAGCTCTTGGACTTGATGTTTCCGGTAAGCCTATTATCGCAGATCTTGCCCGAATGCCACACGTTCTTATTGCAGGCCAAACAGGTTCAGGAAAATCTGTTGCTATTAATTCATTTCTTTGCACAATTCTTCTTCGTTCCTCGCCTTCCGAAGTCAAATTTATCCTAGTCGATCCAAAGCGTGTCGAGTTAACGGGATACAATAATATTCCCCATCTTCTGACACCTGTTATAGTTGAGCCTGATAAAGTAATTTCGGCACTCCGCTGGCTAATGGAAGAGATGGATAGACGATACAAACTGTTTGCCCAAGCAGGTGTCAGAAACATAGATGGCTACAACGAAATGTCAGGTTTTCAAGCACTTCCTTTTATAGTGCTAATGGTTGACGAGTTAGCGGACATTATGCTTTTTTCTCCGGTTGAGGTTGAGGACACAATTACCCGTATTGCTCAAATGAGCCGTGCAACAGGAATACATATGGTTTTGGCCACACAAAGACCATCAGTAGATGTTATAACGGGTCTTATTAAAGCAAATATTCCCTGTCGAATCGCATTTGCAGTTGCATCGCAAGTTGACTCAAGGGTTATTCTTGACGGGCCTGGAGCCGAAAAACTTCTTGGTCGAGGGGACATGTTATACTTACCACCCGAATCTGCAAAACCTATGCGTATTCAGGGAGCGTTCATAAATGATAAAGATATTAGTTCTCTAGTGACTTTCCTCAAAAATCAAGGAGTTACACCTCAGTACACTGAAGAGGTTACCTCGATGCCAAGGCCGGGTGTGGCAACAATGCCAGGATCCGATGTGGAAGTTGATCAGTTGTTTCGGGAGGCGGTTGAGGTTGTCTGTCAGTACGACCGTGCAAGTGCATCATTACTGCAAAGAAGATTGTCTGTAGGTTATGCACGTGCGGCTCGAATTTTAGATCAATTGCAGTCCGCCGGGGTAGTTTCTCCTCCCGAAGGCTCAAAACCTAGAGAAGTCCTGGTGCGTAATCCTCAGGAGGTTTTTGGTGCTCCAAGTGAAGATACTCCTGTGGTCTAAAAACTGAGTTTTGTTTTAATTATCATATGAAATCAATCGGAAAAGTTATTCAGGAGACTCGCACAAAAAAAAAGCTTTCAAGAGAAAGACTTGAAGAGCTGACAAAAATAAAAAAAGAATTTATCGAGAATTTAGAAGCTGAACGATGGGAAAGCTTACCCGAATACCCGGTTGTTAGAGGTTTTGTAAAAAATATATCCTCAGCATTAACGCTTGGTGAAAAACGCATGACTGCTCTTTTGCGCCGCGACTACCCTCCTAAAGCGTTATCGGTGAATCCCAAACCAGACGTTGTGGAAAAATTCAGTTGGAGTCCACGTTTAACATTTCTAGTTGGTGTTTTTTCTGTCACCCTTTTTATCCTCGGATATCTAATTTTTCAATATATTAACTTTATTCGGCCACCCAATCTTTTGGTTTCTCAGCCACAAGATGGACAGGCAGTAGATACGGTTGCCCTTAATGTTGTGGGAAAAACCGATCCTGACGCAATAGTTTTGGTTAATAACCAACCTACGGTGGTTGAAGAGGATGGTACATTTATGGCAGAGATAGATATTTTTGAAGGAACCGAAGAAATTACAATTATTTCCCGGTCCCGCTCTGGTAAAGAGACGGTTATAAGACGTAAAATAAAACCGGAATTAAGTAGTGAGTAGTCGGTAGTTGGTTGTTAGTAAGAAATTGAGTAATTTAATTCTCTGTATTTACTAACGGCTAACAACTAACCACTTACAACTAATTTATGGATGGTGTTCAAAAATTATTGGCGGTAGTTATAGTTTCCTTGACCGTACTTCTAATCATCGTAGGAGTTCAGGTGGTTATGGTTATTGTCGATCTGAGGCGCGCCATTAAGCGATTAAATAGTATTCTTGAAGATTCGATACTGGGTGGAGGACTTATTCGACCCGAAAAATTAACAGGAATTTTAGAATTTTTCGGTAAAAAAAGAAAACTTGAAAAGCATGGTAGCGGAGAAATGCAAGGACCCCGCATTCCTTTGGAATAATTTCATTTGGAAATATAGAGATTGCTAATTGCGCGAAGATAGAAAGTCGGGAGATGGTTTAGCAAAGGCGGTGATATAGAGGTGGACGAAGATGCAATAAAACTAAGAATACAACAAAAATTTCCAGGCCTCTATCCTGATAAGGGGTTAGATTTGGTAGCTAAGAAAATTCAACAATTTGATACCCAACTTAAATTAGAACTTGAAAAATTTTTAGAAACAGGAGAAATACCTGCCAGAGAGATTAACGGTTATACAATAGACAAACTTGTTAAGGAACATGGTATGAATGAACTTGCGGCTTTTTTGACGATGGATTGGCTTATAAGGGAACCCGAAAAAGCTACAGAGTCTTTACATAGAGGGGCTGATAAGCTTGTCGGTTGGCACAAAAAAGGTAGCGCTTAAGATTTTGGTTATTTAAATTACAACAATCGGGTGGGATCTAGTATATCTTTGACATCCGAAGAAAGTTTGTAGTTATTAAGCTGTTTTTCGAAGTATACCAGCTTGAGTCTTCTAGACTTCTCGACTAAAAAATTCAGATTGAAAATTACATCGTATTTTTTCGATTCCTCTGAAGAAGATAAGACTTCAATAAAGTCTTTACCAAGAAATCGGCTTATCAAACTTAGTGTATTTTGAGAGCCCGTTAAAAGATCAACCTGGGCTTTTCTTAGAATATCTTTATAGCTGAGATGAGATCTTTTTACCAATTCTTCAAACATGGCATTTACCAAAAAGACTGCATTTGGAGCCGAGATCTCTCGATTTGCAAAATTTACAAGTGATTTTGTGTTTTTAAATCTTGGCCAGAATTTATTTATCACATAAATGTTAGTTAGTTCCGTGACAGCCTCATTTAATATAAAGAATCTATTTTTTCTTCTTATTCCTAATTTTGTAACGATCCACTCCTTATTGTTTTGTGAAATATATATTTCCTTATAAGAGATGCCGTGTATAAATTCGTGGTTTATTGAATGAGCAAGGGAATCATTGGTTCTGAACGAGCCTGTCGCATCAACGCTAATGTAGATTTTAAAGTTATCCTGACTGAATACTGATCGATAGTCGTCTTTCCAGGTAGAATCTTTTTTTAACAAATCTGCTTTTTTGGCAAATACCAATCTGTTTAGAAATAATATCCTTGGGGTTAGATCATAGCCTAAGTCTATCCCAAATAGGTATAACGCTTTTTTAATATCTTCAACAGTATTTTGAAATTGTTGAGGTGGTATGAAGATATGTAAATCCGTTATTACTTTTGATCTAATATAACGGTAGAAGCCGTTAAGAAAACGTTTGTCAGTTGCACCTTTGAAAGTAAAATTCTCCAACGTTGGGTGGGCCGAAGCCTTGATCATAACCTTAATTCTAAATTAAGTAGGCTTTTAATGGAATCCTGATTAGAAATTATAATTTCTTAAGAAAGGTTGTACTTGATTGGATCTGGTCAGTTAACTATAATGTCTCTATGGAGGCACCACAGGGTATTAAGGTTGGAGAAGTCGAATTAGTGAATTGGGAATATAATCAAGAAAAAGTAGAATGGCGATGTGGCTTTGAATATGATATGAATGGAAAACCGCGGGAGCTGGAATTAATAATTGGCAATAATGACTCCGCTAAAATCGAGGCAGAAAAAGACTTGTTAGGACAAAAAGTTTTAGAAGATATACAATTTCAAGTTGAAGAAAGTAATAATGTAGGTGGGTATGTTGAGGGAACTGCAATTCATGGAGAAACAACAAATGGGTTAAAGTATACACTGTTTTTTTGGTAAAACATTGACATCATGATTATTGGTAATACCTCTAAATAGGGAATTCTCAAAAACTGGGTAGACCGAAGCCTTATAGGATAAATTAATTCTTGAACAAGTCACTTTTGATTAAGATAGTACTACCGAAGGTCTGTCTAGTGAATTTACAGTACCACCCTCCTGTGTTAATTTTTCTGCCAGAATTTTTCTCCCCTCAGCCCCCCTTTCAATAGCATATTTAAGTTCTTGAACATTTAGCAAAATAATACTAACGATCTTAGCTTTCGAAATGGGTAGATCCATGTACTCTGGGACTTTCTTTGAAGGAACACCAAGAATTACACCAGTTCTACCGGCCTGATTTAAAAATTCTTGCGGTACTCTTATATCATACAATTCGGTGGTGATATATTGGTATTTGTCAAGCATGGCACGAACCTGACCGCTGCTAGCTGCATTTTGTGACATCTGGTATACCAGATCAAATTGCCATGAATTTTGAACGTTTTCTGGTATTCGGTTTGTTTCGACGTAAAATTCCAGTTCAAACCCGTTTACTTTTTTTGTCCGGTGTATCTTCAAAGGGGTCAGATAAACCGTCGCTGGCAATTATCAATACCCCATCATTTGTCACGATCTTCCTGTAAGCCTGTCTGAGAGATGGCCATTTTGGTCCACCCGAAAAAGCGGGATTGATAAGGGGAGCAAAAACATCGGAGTCTACTTTTCCAACAGCCGCCCAGAATTTATTTCTTGCCTCATAAGTTAACCTTTGCAGTTCTTTGATATCATCCATTTATAAAAATAGTACAATTAGAAAAATTAAAACACAACATTTATTTTGCTAGAACCTTAGAAGTATAACAAGTGTATTTCAAGTCATTGGGGCGTACGAATCTGAGTCTAACCTTTAGAAAATTCTAGGTAAAGTCTTTCGCGATCTCGGTCAAGCTTTTTCATTTGATTTTCAATATTCTTTAGAGCTTCTGCTAAATGCGGTTTTTTACTAAAATCCAACATATTAACTGTTTCTGCCCAGGAAGTTACTAGTTGATTATTTCTATTGTCTAAACCTTGTTTTACAAACTGGAATTGTACGTGTTGAGAAAGTGTATGCCACTCGGGAAAAGTTGCTAGATATTCGGGATCATATTCTCCCATATCCACAGCCTTTTGGAGAGTCATTGTTGGTGGTGAAGCTGATTTGGAGGGAGACAGCGTCTCTTTACCTCCTTCTGATTCATAGCCCATACCGTGATTGTACAACGAAGTTATGACATAATGAAGGAAAGTTATTGGAAAATATTCAGCTTCGTTTGTATAATCTAAAACCATGACATCAAGAGAAGTTCGAGAAAAGTACATAAAGTTTTTTACCAGTTCACCTAGGAATCACAAAGAAATTTCTCCTGCCCCGCTCGTCTTGGAAAACGATCCTACAACTTTATTTACGTCTTCAGGAATGCAGCCTCTTGTACCTTACTTAATGGGGGAACCGCACGCCGAGGGAAAGCGATTAGTTAATTCGCAACCAGCTCTTCGAGCTCATGGACTGACAAGTGATGACACCGAGGAGGTGGGAGATAACAGGCACACTACTTTTTTTGAAATGTTAGGAAATTGGAGTCTAGGAGATTATTTTAAAAAAGAGCAGCTAGCATGGTTCTTTGAGTTTTTGATCGATAAAAAGGAGGGCTTAGGTCTTGAACCAGAAAAACTTTATATATCTGTTTTTGAAGGAAATGAATTTGTTCCTAGGGATAATGAATCAGTAGAAATTTGGAAAAAGGTATTTGAAAGCGCGGGGGTCGTTGCAAAAGAAAATGAAAGAATTTTTGCTTATCCAGCAAAGAAAAATTGGTGGTCAATGACTGGAACACCTGATCAAATGGGGGTTGGTGATATTGGCGGACCCGATTCCGAGGTTTTTTATGACTTTGGAGAAGAGTTGAAGATCCATGAAAATTCTGTTTACAAGGAAGATCCTTGTCACCCCAATTGCGAGTGTGGAAGGTTCTTGGAAATCGGTAACTCCGTTTTTATTCAATATAAAAAGGTGGGAGACGGTAAATTTGATGAGCTTCCGCAGAAAAATGTGGATTTTGGCGGAGGGCTGGAGAGGTTGACTGCTGCAGCAAAGCGTGATCCCGACGTCTTTAATACTGATTTATTTGCTAAGGAAATTGAGGCAATCGAAAAGGTTTCCGGAGAGAGTTATCAAGATGCCTATAAACCTTTAATGAGGATTATCTCGGATCATTTAAAATCGGCGGCGTTTTTAATAGATGCGGGTGTTGTTCCCTCCAATAAGGAAAAGGGTTATATCCTCAGAAAGTTTTTGAGAAGAAGTGCGATAAAGATGAGGAAGTTAAAAGGGGACTTTGGGGCAGACGACTTTGCAAAAGTCAGCGAGGCAGTTTTCGAAACTTATGATGGGCTTTACTTAGATAAAAAGAAAATTGGCGAAATTAATAGAGTTATATCGGAAGAAATCGGAAAGTTTGGTAACACAATAGAGCGAGGGTTAAAAGAAATTGAAAAGATTCAAAAAATTGATGCCCAAAAGGCTTTTGATTTATATCAGAGCTATGGATTTCCATTAGAAATAACAAGAGAAATATTTGCTGAAAAAGGACAGACAATTGATTTAGAAGAATATAAAAAAGAGTTTGAAAAACACCGAGAATTGTCAAGAACGACTTCTGCAGGAGTTTTTAAGGGGGGTTTAGCCGATTATTCACCTGAAGTTATAAAGCTTCATACAGCCACGCATTTGCTATTAGCTTCTTTGAGAAAAGTTTTGGGTGAACATATTGGACAAAAGGGCCAGAATATTACAAAAGAGCGGGCTAGATTTGATTTTTCCAATCTCGAAAAACTAACGGGTGAAGAATTGAAAAAAGTGGAAGGCACGATAAACGATGTGATTGATAAAGACCTGCCGGTCAATTTCAAGGTTATGCCGAAAGAAGAGGCGGAGGATACAGGCGCTGTTCATGCGTTCAATGAAAAATATGGGGACACAGTGAAAGTCTATTACGTGGGGGAAAGTCTGGAGGATGCCATAAGTCGTGAGTTTTGTGGTGGGCCGCATGTAACTCACACGGGGGAGATTGGGCATGTTAGAATAGGAAAGCAAGAAAAAATAGGTGCGGGACTTATTCGCATCTATGCTTTTGTTGATTAGAGAAATGGATCTTAAAAAATTTCTGCCCAAGAAGGAGGATGCCGACAAAAAAGAATACTTTTGGTCGATTATTATTGAACCTGGTTATGTGCAAGCTGGTATTTGGCGAATAGAAGAGGAAAAAGCCCAGATAGTTTTATATAGTCCTCCATTTTCCTGGGAAGTTGAGGAAGATCTAGTTACCGCAGCAGATAATGCTTTATCCTCTGCAATTCAAGGATTTCCGGATAGTCTAGCCGAACCACAAAAGACAGTTTTTGGGGTAACATCTTCCTGGGTTTCCGAAGGTCAGATAAAGCCGGAGTTTTTGTCGAAAATCAAGGTAGTCTGTTCTGAACTTTCCCTTACCCCAATCGGCTTTGTGGTTTTACCTGAAGCGATTGCCCATTTAATTAAGGCCCAAGAAGGAAGTCCATTAAACGCCGTGGTTTTGGGAGTGTATAAAGAGATTTTGGAGATTACCTTTTTTAAACTCGGTAGTTTACTCGGAACTACCGAAGTTTCCCGGAGTGTATCTGTTGTTGATGACGTCGCCGAGGGTTTAGTGCGTTTTGGTGTAAAAGACCCTATCCCATCTCGAATTTTACTTTATAACGGGCGCGAAGGAGAACTCGAGGAGGTTCGACAATCACTTCTCAAGGTAAATTGGGAAGACGATACCCGCTTACGATTTTTACATACCCCGAAAGTTGAGATAATTGAGGCAAGAGAAAAGATTTTTGCGGTTTCCTTGGCAGGAGCATCTGAGATGGCAAGTGTAACCAGTGTTGAATCGCTCAAAACCGAGCCAGACTCGGTCAAAACCGAGGAAGAAGAAAAAGAGGAGCTGTCTAGAGAAACCGTGATCGGCCAAGAAGAAAATTTTGCTGAAGGAGATCAGAATTTAACCCCAGAGGACCTTGGTTTTAGCCTAGAAAAGGATATTGCGCAAGGTATAGATAGTCCTCAACAAGAGCCAGATCAAGCTTTTTTGCGACAAAGGGTTGATGAAATTCACAGAAATGTTGAACCCGTTAGCTCGAAGGATGTAATTACCAAAAGTCCTCGTGCTTTTAAATTAAATATTTACGTCCTTACTTCAACATTTACAAAAATCAAAGAAAAGTTTGCAGCACTGCGTTTGCCAAAATCTCGTATCTCTGGTAGGTTTGCTGTGGGTGGCAATAGACTTCTTGTTTCGGGTTTAGCCTTTTTCATAATTTTATTACTTATTGGAGGAGTTGCCTGGTGGAGCCTACCTCGCGCAACAGTAACTGTTTATGTTTCACCAAAACGATTAGAGGAAGAATTCAACATGTCCGTGGACGTCACAAAAGGATCATCAGATTTTTCCCAAAAGATTCTCGCAGGAGAAACTATCGAAACAAAAGTTTCTGGTGATAAAACAAAAGATGCGACGGGGACTAAGACTGTCGGTGATAAGGCAAAAGGGGAAGTAACCCTCTATCGAGTCGGCTCGCAAATAACTATTCCGGGAGGGACAGTATTACATGGACCTGAGGATTTACAATTTGCACTTGATAGCGAGGTTACTGTCGCAAGTGGAAGTGCCGGATCTGCTGGAACCATAAAGGCGCTGGTTGTAGCCGAAGATATTGGGGCACAGTATAATTTAGCTTCCGGTACAACATTTCGTGTCGGAAATTACACCTCTTTCGACTTGGAGGCAAAAAATGAGGCTAGTTTCTCTGGAGGAAGTAGCCGAGAAATAACAGCGGTATCTTCCGAGGATCAAAAAGTTCTGGAGGAAGATTTGAGCATTGAGCTAAAAGGAAATGCAAAAAAAGAACTTTTGGGGAAGGTATCCGAGGGACACATTCTTATCGAAGAATCTCTTGCGGCAACTACTTCTTCACGAACATTTAGTAATAAGGAAGGTGACGAAGCAGAAACTTTGAAGCTTTCCTTAGGAGTGGAAGCTAGTGCAGTATCTATCCAAAAAGAAGAAATTGTAAAGTTAGCCAGCGAGGTATTGAAGGATAAGGTGCCCGGGGGATTTGTCTTGCGGGGAGATCAGATAGACTTTGGATTTAATCTTGAAGATTCGGATAGTAAGGTTTATGAATTTGAAGTTCGCATTTCTGCCAATTTACTCCCCGAAGTGAATACAGAAGTGATTGAAACAAGAATTAGAGGAAGAAACCCTGATGTTGCAGAAGAATACTTAAATAGGGAGGTACCCGGATTTGTTAGAGCAGAGATTAAATTACGCCCGGAGTTACCTACAAAGTTAAAAACACTTCCCCATGTGGCCAAAAACATCGAGGTTGAGGTAGCAGCTGAGCGCTAATGACCCATAGACGTATTATCAAAATTTGTGCTGGGATAATGGCTTTTTCGGGCCTGGTTATTCTTTTTTCGACTATCTTTCCAATTGTTTCTTACGAATGGGAGTCCGCAAAACGCTATCCAGTTCTAATTAGTCCACTCGTCGACGAGGAAACTGCGAGCTTTACGTTTTCCCAAAAAGATTACACTAAGGCTAGCAATTGGTTTGAGGGGGTAGATAAAAAAGAATACGTTTCGGAGAATGTTAAATACTTTACCATTTCAATCCCGAAGCTGAAAGTTGAAAATGCTACAGTTGCAATTGGAGGCGAAGATTTGTCTCAAAGTCTAATTCAGTTTCCGGACACTGCTCTACCAGGCAAAGTTGGTAACACCGTAATATTTGGTCACTCGATTTTGCCTATTTTTTATAATCCGGAGAATTACTTAGCAATATTTTCGACGCTTGATAAGTTGGATAAAGGCGACGAAGTTATTGTGGATTATGACGGAATACGCTATAAATTCACAGTAGAAAACCTTTTTGAAGTAAGCCCAAATGATATTCAGATTTTGGAGCAGGATTCAAGTAGTTCATACCTGACCCTTGTAACGTGTAGTCCACCAGGGGACCCACGAAAGCCAAAAAGATTAATAGTTAGGGCACGTCTTACACCTGTCGACAATAATCATGCATATATTGGGAGTTGACTACGGAAGAAAAAAAATTGGACTGGCAATTTCTGAAGGCTCGTTAGCCGAGCCTTTTAAGATATTAAGATATCAGGATATTAGGAAACTAGGAGAAGAAATAAAAAAAATTGTATTGCAATTTAAAATTGAAAAAATTGTGATTGGTATTTCCGAGGGAAAGATGGCCGAGGAGACGAAAGAATTTGGGAGGAAGTTGGAAGAAAAACTCGGTATTCCGGTTGTTTTTCAGGATGAGACTTTAACTACGCATGAAGCACAGGATCTTTCGATTACAGCAGGAATAAAAAGAAAGAAAAGGAAAGAGTTTGAAGATGCTTATTCATCCACCCTCATTCTTCAAGATTATCTGGATGCTAATTATTAATTCAGCGCCCTCTTTTTTTAAATTAAGTTATGATATACTTTAATCAAATTACAATGCTTAAGAATGTAATTGCTCCGATTCAAGCCTGGCTCATTTCGCAGGGCCGATGTGTTGCTGACGGGCAACCATTAGATAAAGGCAAAAAGGAAAAAAGAAAAGATGGAACCTTTAAAATAGTACACTCCTGCGGGAGAATTTATATATATGACTCCAAAACGAAAAAGTATCGCCGAGCTCTCCTCGAAGAAGTCTAAATTAATTTTCAATTCACAATTGTCAATTTTCAATTACTTTTGCACAGTGTTAAACTTAATTTCATGGTAAAAAGGGGTATTTTAGTATTAGTTTTCTTTATATTTTTAATTGTAACGGCTTTAATTGGAGGATTTTTGTGGTGGAATGAGAATTCAAAAGCGGTTTCGACAAATGCTAGTAAGGTCGATTTCTTGATTACTAAGGGGAAGGGTGCATCACAAATTGCTCAAGAACTAAAAAGCGAAGGTCTTATAAAAAATCCCTTAGCATTTAAAATGTACGTTCAAGTAAAGGGTTATTCGGATAAGATTCAAGCGGGAAGGTATAGTCTTTCCCCTAGTCTGACTATTCCACAGATAGCTGAACTTTTGATCAAAGGACCTAAAGACATTTGGGTGACGATTCCTGAAGGTTTGCGACGCGAAGAGATTGTTGAAAAGTTTATTGAAGGCCTTGAAAAAGAAGGGCAGAATGCAAGCATTTTCCGACAGGAATTTTTAGAAGCTAGTGAACACTTGGAAGGATTTTTGTTTCCCGATACTTATCTTTTTCCACGAGAGACAAAAGCATCCGTCGTTGTCAATAAAATGAGCACGACTTTTGATAGCGAAATGATACCCTTTAAACATGTATTGTTAGATGAAAAAGCGGCTGGTGGACTTGACTTGAAAGGTATTGTTACTCTTGCTTCAATAATTGAAAGAGAAACAAAGTCTGACGATGAAAGACCAGTTGTTGCAGGAATACTTTTTAATAGACTCGATATCGGTATGGGTTTGCAAGTCGACGCAACAGTGCAGTATGCAGCAGCAACGATTAAGTGTAAGAGTAACAGTGAATGCAATTGGTGGCCAATTTTAACGAGAGAAAATTTACTAATTTATTCGCCTTACAATACCTATAAATATCGTGGTTTGCCACCCGCTCCAATTGCCAATCCCGGCCTATATTCACTTAAAGCTGTTATCAATTCCGAAGACACTGAATATCTGTATTACCTTCATGATTCTGAAGGAAATATCCATTATGCCAAGAGCTTAGACGAACATAATGAAAATGTGAGGAAGTATTTGGGGAAGTAAAAGCGGCCTTTTTCAGGTTGGGGATTGACAGATTGACTTTATATTATATAATCCATTTCTAGGCGTACATATAGTACGTTGTTTCATTTTTTCAATTCACCGAGCTAATGCTTGGTGGGAATTTATGCCCAAGAAGTGTCTTGGGATTTTTGGTCCAAAAACCCTCAAATGACGACTCAAAGACGAAATTTCGGGAAAGAAGAAAAAAAACTTCCTGAACTTAACCTATCGCTTGTACAGAGAGAATCATGGGAATGGTTTCTCAAGGAGGGCATAGCAGATGAATTAGCAGAAATTAATCCGATTGACGACTTTACAGGGAAGAACTGGCAACTTATCCTTGAAAAGCCTGAATTAGCAAATGCCAAGTTTACTCCCAGCCAAGCTTCAAGAAAAGGTCTCACCTACTCCATACCCCTCAAAATAACCGCAACACTTATCAACAAAAAGACAAACGAGAAGAAAACCCAAGAGGTATTTTTGGGAGACCTACCCCAAATGACCTCACGCGGAACATTCATTGTAAACGGGGTTGAGCGGGTTGTTATTAACCAGATCGTTAGAAGTCCCGGAGTTTATTTCTCGGGCGGACTGGATGCATCCTCTGGACGCATGCTTTATATGGCGGAGGTTCGTCCCTTGCGGGGTTCATGGTTGGAGTTTGAGGTGGATCGTAATGATGTTATAGCTGCTCGAATTGACAGAAGGAGAAAGGTTGTTGCTTCAGCGATCTTGCGTGCAGTGGGGATTGAGTCAGAAGCCGAAATTCTAGAGCTTTTTAAAACAGTTGATACCAATACTCAACACAAATATGCAAGTGCAACGGTCGAAAAAGATCCTGCAAAATCCCGCGAAGATGCTCTTTTGGAGATTTACCGTAAGATGAGACCTGGGGAACCTGCACTCTTGGAAAATGCCGAAGCACTTTTGCAAGGGTTATTTTTTGACCCAAGACGTTACGATTTAGGTAAAGTTGGTAGATTTAAGATAAATAAAAGACTAGGTACAACTGCTCCGAACGAAAAAACAAACTGGGTTTTGACCCGGCAAGATGTTGTGTCCACACTAACCTATCTTATTGGGCTTCAGAATGGAGTAGGTAGGGTTGACGATATAGATCACTTGAGTAACCGTAGATTAAGGCGCGTTGGAGAACTTGTTGCTTCGAATGCTTTGAGAGTGGGATTATTAAGACTTGAACGTTCGGTTAAAGAAAAAATGAGTCTGATTTCACCCGACGATAAACCGCTTCCAGCAAATCTAATTAACGCCAGGCCTTTAATTGCAGCCCTTAATGAATTTTTCCGATCAAATCAGCTTTCAACGATACTAGATGATACAAACCCACTTTCAGAAATTGATAACTTGCGTCGTGTTTCGGTACTTGGGCCGGGTGGAATAAATAGGGAAAGGGCCTCCTTCTCAATTCGCGACGTTAACTCTTCTCAATATGGAAGGATTGATCCTGTTAGAACTCCTGAAGGGCCCAATATTGGTCTTGTTACGTACCTTGCTCTTTACGCAAGGGTAAATGAGTATGGTTTTATAGAAACTCCCTACAGAAAGGTAGAAAAGGTAGTTAGAAATGGAAAGACAAAGGTAAGACTGACAGACGAGATTGTTTATCTTTCTGCAGATGATGAAGAAGATCTTCATATCACACACTCAAATATCGCAACAGATGCGAGAGGATTTATTACCGATGAGAGAGTTCCGTATCGTTTCAAAGGTACAGTTACCGAAGGATCGGTGGAATTAATTGACCTAACCGATATTACACCTAGACAAGTAGTGGGAGCTTCTTCTTCTCTTATTCCATTCCTTTCTCATGATGAAGGCAACCGTGCATTAATGGGAGCAAACATGCAATGTCAGGCAGTTCCTCTAATTTCTCCTGAAGCACCCATCGTTGGTACAGGAATGGAAAGATCAATCGCCGAAGGTATGGGACGATTTGTTATGGCCCTCGCTGATGGGCAAGTCTCCTATGTTGATGCAGATAGGATTGAAGTTTCTTCCTCAAAGCCTTTTACTCCAAACTCAAAAGATAATCTTGAGGAAATAGACATTGCGGATGGCGGGAAAAGACTGATTTACCATTTGACAAAGTTCGTCCGCACTGCAAATTCAACCTGCTATAACCAAAAAGGTGTCGTTGGGGTAGGACGGAAAGTAAAAAAGGGAGAAATCTTAGCAGATGGTCCGGCGGTGGACGCTGGAGAACTCGCACTGGGACGCAATTTGGTCATTGCTTACGCATCTTTTGAAGGATATGGATTTGAGGATGCAATTTTAATCTCTGACAAAGTGGTAAAAGAGGACCTCTTGACTTCAATTCATATAGAAGAGTATGAAGCAGACGTGGTAGATACGAAGCTGGGGCCAGAGGAGTTGACGCGAGATATTCCAAACGTTGCTGAAACAGACCTTGCCAACTTGGCTGAGGACGGAATTGTTGTAATTGGTGCTGAAGTTGATCCGAATGACATTTTAGTCGGTAAAATTGCTCCCAAAGGAGAAACGGAACTTACCGCAGAGGAGAGGTTACTTCGAGCTATATTTGGCGAAAAGGCGCGTGAAGTTAGAGATACTTCCCTCCGCGTTCCCCATGGAGAACGGGGAATCGTGGTCGATGTTTCAATTTTAGATCGCGATAAGGGAGATGAATTAGGACCAGGGGTATTAAAGCGAGTTATAGTAAGGGTAGCCCAAATGAGAAAGATAATGGTTGGTGATAAAGTAGCAGGACGTCACGGTAATAAAGGCGTAATAGCAAAGATAATGCCTGCGGCTGATATGCCATATCTAACCGATGGGACTCCAGTTGATATTATTATTTCTCCTCTTTCTGTTCTTGCGCGTATGAATTTAGGACAGCTTCTTGAAGCTCATTTGGGATGGGCACTAGAAAAGACTTCCCAGAAAGCGTCAATTCCTGTTTTTGATAATGTTACTGAAGAAATGTTGGTAATGGAGCTTAAAAAGGCAGGACTTCCCATTAACGGAAAGACACGTCTATATGACGGTAAAAGCGGAGATATGTTTAAAGAAGATACTGTAGTTGGGGTTGGTTACATCCTCAAGTTAAAGCATATGGTTGAGGATAAAACACACGCCAGATCAACCGGTCCATACTCTTTGGTTACACAACAACCATTGGGAGGTAAGGCTCAGATGGGAGGTCAAAGACTTGGGGAAATGGAGGTTTGGGGACTGGAGGCACATCGCGCTGCCTATATTTTACAGGAAATGTTAACGATCAAATCGGACGATGTTGTCGGACGCGCAAGGGCATTTGAGTCAATAGTAAAAGGGACCGATATTCCAGAAGCAACAGTTCCAGAAAGCTTCAAAGTTTTAGTAAGAGAGCTTAATTCACTTGGTTTGGCAATTGAAGCTCAAGGGGGGGTGTATGTTGAAGAGGGAGAGGAAGAACTGAAAGAAGGCGCTGAGCTTGCAAAGGAAATAGGAGCGGAAGTAGTGGCGACTGAAGAGCTAACTGCTCCTGAAGGACCAATGGAAGTGGAGGAGGTAATATAATGGAACCATTAGCAGGACTAAGAAATTTAACAGACTTTAAAAGTCTTATTATTCGATTGGCTTCTCCGGAGGAAGTAAGAGCCTGGTCACGTGGGGAAGTTACCAAACCTGAAACAATTAACTACAGAACCTTAAAGCCCGAAAAGGATGGCCTTTTTGATGAGAGAATTTTCGGACCCACGAAGGATTGGGAATGTTATTGTGGTAAATATAAAAGAATCCGATATAAAGGAGTCGTTTGCGATAAATGTGGAGTTGAGGTTACTCAATCTAGAGTGAGACGAGAAAGGATGGGTCATATTACGCTTGCTTCACCCACTGTTCATGTATGGTTTTTCAAAGGAGCTCCTTCCAAAGTCTCGCTACTTTTGGACGTTGCGCCTCGAGCCATGGAACAGGTTATTTATTTCGCGCGCTACTTGGTGCTTTCGGTTGACGAGAAGGGAAAGAAAAAAGCCATAACACAACTTGAAGAAGCATTCAAGGAACGAGGAACAGAAATTAAAGGTCTTTTCGAAGAACGAAGAAAGGCTCTTATTTCCAAATCTGAGGCCGAAAAAGAAAAAGCTCGAGGAAAGATTAAAGACAAAGAACAACTAGCACTCACTATTTCCGAAATCGAACTTGATCTTAGGAAGAAAGAAACGGCTCTGCTTGAAGAAGAGCGTACGACCATAGAACGAACCCGGGAACTTTTCGAAAACTTAATTGTTCTTGTTCGAGGTCTTAAAAGCTTGTCTGTCCTCTCCGAGGAAGAGTTCGAAGAGCTTGTAATGTATTCTGCGGCCGATTTTTTTGAGGCAAAAATGGGCGCTGAGGCGGTTCTCTCCGCAGTAGAGAAAATTAACCTTGAAGAGGAAGTAGTGAGTTTGAGAAAAGAGTTGGAAAATGTTAAGGGCGATAGTACAAGGTATACAAAGTTAACAAAACGCCTCAAATTGATTGACGGACTTCGACGCGCAAAAGTTAATCCTTCCTGGATGGTTGTAAAGGTGTTACCGGTTCTTCCTCCCGATTTACGTCCCATGGTCCAACTTTCAGGAGGTCGATTTGCAACGAGCGATTTAAATGATTTATATAGGAGGGTAATAAATAGAAATAATCGCTTAAAACACCTTATTGAATTAGGTGCTCCCGAAATCATTCTTCGAAATGAAAAGAGGATGCTTCAGGAGTCTGTGGATTCTCTGATTGATGCGTCTCAGCGAAAAGCTACTCGGCGTGGGCGAGGTAGACAGCCACTTCGATCATTATCCGACATGTTAAGGGGTAAGCAGGGAAGGTTTAGGCAAAATCTTCTTGGAAAACGTGTAGATTATTCGGGGCGATCGGTTATTATTGTTGGCCCTGATTTGAGGCTTAACCAATGTGGGTTACCAAAGGATATGGCCTTGGAAATGTTTAAACCCTTTGTTTTGCGTGAGATGATATCTCGAGGAATTGCACCGAATGTCAAAAGTGCCAAAAATATGTTAGAGCGTCGACCACCCGAGATTTTTGATATTTTGGATGAGATTACCAAAGACCACCCAGTTTTATTAAATCGTGCACCCACATTACATAAACTTTCTATTCAGGCTTTCTATCCAGTCTTGATTGAGGGCTCTGCAATACGGGTACATCCTGCGGTTTGTAGTGGGTTTAACGCTGATTTTGATGGGGACCAAATGGCGGTTCATGTTCCTTTGTCCAAAAAGGCTATTGAGGAAGCCGGGGATCTGATGCTTCCACAACACAATCTTCTTCGTCCTGCTGACGGAAGTCCAATAACAACTCCAGCGAGTAAGGAGATGGCACTTGGAGTTTACTACCTAACCAGTATTGACCCAAGGATAGGTGCGAGTGAAACAGTTTTTGCTGATAAGGAGGAAGCCCTTCTATCTTATCAAACTGGAAAAATTGAACTACGCCAGAAAATAACTCTGCGTGTTGACTCAGATCTACTTGATACTTCAGTTGGGAGAATTCTTTTCAACGAGGTTTTACCTGCCGGCTTTGAGTTTGTTAATGAAGCAGTAACCTCATCAAGAATTAAGGAACTCTTCACCAGAGCATTTGCGAGCGTGTCTCGTGAGGAAGTTGTAACAATGGTTGACGCAATTAAAGACCTGGGATTTAAGGGGGGTACAGTTTCCGGTCTTTCTTTCGGAATCTTTGATTCAAAAATCTTGCCTGAGAAAGAAAAAATCTTGAAAGAGGCTAATGCGAAAGTGGCTGAGCACGAAAGTAATTTTGCACAAGGGTTAATTACGACCGAGGAAAAGCGGCGTCTTTCTCAAGAAGTTTGGATTGAGGTTACGGAAGAGTTGGCTGATAAAACATGGGAGCTTTTGGAAGATACGAGTCCTATTCGAATCGTAATTGACGCAAAAGTGGGACGTGCCTCCAGGGATCAAGTAAAACAGCTTGCGGCAATCAGAGGACTGGTTGTTGACCCTTTAGGTAAAATTGTTGAACTGCCTATTAAATCTAATTTTAGAGAAGGTTTATCCGTTTTTGAATACGTAACCAGCTCCCGTGGTTCCAGGAAAGGATTAACAGACACAGCATTAAAGACAGCTGATGCAGGTTATCTAACCCGACGTTTGGTGGATGTTGCTCACGATGTCATTGTTAGAACGTCTGATTGCGGAACAGAGGATTATTACCTAGTACTCAGAAACCCAAGAAGTAAGTCTTTCGCTTCCCGCATAATGGGACGCTTTGCCGCCTTTGATGTAAAGGTCAAAGTGGGTAAAGGTACGAATTTATTAGTCGCTAAAGGCGACATTATTGATGAGCAAAAGGCGATAGATATTGACCAAAGCCCAGTTGAAGAAGTAGCAGTATATTCTCCTTTAACTTGTGCTTCACGCTACGGTATTTGTACGAAGTGTTATGGACTTGATCTAGCAAAGAAACAAGTTGTTGAAGGAGGTACTCCGGTTGGTGTAGTTGCTGCACAATCAATAGGGGAACCTGGAACACAACTTACCTTAAAAACAAAACACGCTGCTGGAATTGTCGGAATCGACGTAACTCAGGGTTTGCCAAGAGTCGAAGAATTAATTGAAGCTCGTACACCTAAAGTATTGGCGCCGCTATCTGAAATTTCAGGAAAGGTGCGAATAGGAGATACGGAAGAAGGTTGGAAGATAACTATTACATCGGTCAAAACGAAACCAAAGGAAGAACGAACTTACTTAATTCCAAAAACCGTAAAACTTGCATTGCGAGATAAACAGTTTGTCGAAGCAGGAACACCATTGGCAGAAGGATCATTGGACATTCGGGAGATTTTATCTATAAAGGGACTTCGTGCAGCACAGGAATATTTGGTTAGTGAAGTTCAGAGAGTTTATGAAAGCCAGGGGATACCAATTCATGATAAACATTTTGAGGTTATTGTAAGGAAGATGAGCGACGAAGTTCGGATTATAACCTCGGGTGACACACCACTTCTTCTGGGAGAACTGGTTGAAAAAGCAACATTTGAGGAAGAAAATGAGAAAGTTCTAGCAGCTGGTGGGGAAGTGGCTTCTGCTCAGCAGGTAATTTTGGGAATCACAAGGCGAGCCTTATTCACAGAGTCCTGGTTATCTGCGGCTTCCTTCCAGCAAACGACAGATGTTTTAACAAATGCCGCTCTTATGGCTAAGGAAGATAGACTTCATGGTTTGAAAGAAAATGTAATTATTGGTCGGCTTATTCCTGTTACTCCGAATCGTGCGACAGTTTCTAAAAAGCAGGAGATTAGCTTGCCGCAGGGATAAGATTATTGTAGAATTCTTAACTGACCCGGTTTCTGGGTCTTAAGCATTTATTTTCTTTTCCTAACTTTCTTTTTCAAAAAGAAAGTTAGAAATGAGTATGCCAACAGTTTCACAATTAATTAGACGCGGAAGGAAAAAAATTTCGAAAAAGGCAAAAAAGGCTGCTTTAAAGCGCTGGTTTAATACCAAAGACAGGCTATTTAAAGAAATGCCAAGCCCCTTTAAGCGAGGGGTTGTGCTTCAAGTGAGAACAATGACGCCCAGGAAACCTAACTCAGCTTTACGTAAAGTTGCTAGGGTTAGACTTTCCAATAAGCAGGAAGTCACAGCATATATTCCGGGTGAGGGTCATGAACTAGCTGAGCACTCCATAGTTTTAGTTCGAGGCGGCACAGTGAAGGATTTACCTGGTATTAAATACAAGGTCGTAAGAAACAAATACGATACAACAGGTGTTGTTGGCAGAAAATCATCCAGAAGCAGGTATGGTACCAAAAAACAGGGAGGAGGGGTAGCTAAAGCGTCTGCACCTATACCCGAGCCTACACCCACACCGCCTGGATCTTAATATTATTTTTCTTTAATTTAAAGTATGCCTAGAAAAGGATTAGTAAAACCAAGAGAAGTTGAACCAGATCCACTCTATAAAAACAGGTTGCTTGCGAAACTTATTAACGCCTCTATGCGTGATGGAAAAAAAAGTGTTGCTCAAAGGGAAATTTATGAAGCACTAAGTCTGATTAAAGAAAAAGGTGATGATCCTATAAGTGTTTTTTCAAAAGCACTTGAGAACATAAAGCCAGTAACTGAGGTTCGACCAAGAAGAGTGGGGGGTGCTGCATATCAAGTACCTATACCTGTCAAAGGAAAAAGAAAAGAATCTTTGGCTATTCGCTGGCTTGTGGCAGCAGCGCGATCCCGTTCAAATTCGGGCTTTAAAACTTATGCAGACAAAGTCGCAGCTGAGATTTTAGATGCTTCAAATGGAGAAGGTGGAGCAGTCAAAAAACGCCAAGAAATTGAACGGATTGCAGAAGCCAATAGGGCATTTTCTCACTTCAGATGGTAGTAGTTTCTTTATTGATTTAACTTTAGGCTATTGATAAAATCTGTAACTGCTTCCGAGCCCGCCAGAGGCGGGTAAAGAAGCGGTTTATTTTGTAGAATAGACTTATGGCAGGGCAACAAGCAAAGAAAAAATCAGCAATGGTAATGACGGTTACAAAAGACCGTGATGTGCCATTGGAAAAAATCCGAAATATCGGAATTATTGCTCATATTGATGCAGGGAAAACAACTACAACTGAGAGAATTCTTTTCGAAACGGGAAAGACATATAAACAAGGGTCTGTAGATGAAGGAACAACGGTTACTGATTGGATGGCACAAGAGCGTGAGCGCGGAATTACTATTGTTTCTGCTGCAATTACAACCTTTTGGGACCTTCAAACAGGCTCCGCAATAGAAAACGGTCATTACCGCATAAATATTATTGATACCCCAGGTCACATTGATTTCACAGCAGAAGTTGAACGTTCTTTGCGAGTTCTCGACGGTGCTGTAATGGTTTTTGATGGTCGTACCGGAGTGGAATCTCAATCCGAAACCGTATGGCGTCAAGCTGACCGATATAATGTCCCGCGTATTTGTATTTTGAATAAACTAAACCTTATCGGAGCAGATTTTGAAGGTTCTATAAAGTCAATTCAGGAAAGACTTGGAGCCAATGCAGCTCCGGTTCAAATTCCAATCGGGTTAGAACACGATCTTCGCGGCATAGTTGATCTTATAAAAATGAAAGCCTGCACCTATAAAGCAATCGAGGATAACAAATTAACCGAGGAAGAAGTACCAGCTGAACTTACAGAAATGTCCAAAAAATATAGAGATGAACTTATCGAGAAAGTCGCAGAATTCGATGACGAAGCTCTTAGCAAGTATTTAGAGGGCAAGGAACTATCAGAAATAGACATTAAGCGGGCAGTAAGGTCTGGCGTTATTTCAGGAAAGTTTTTTCCGATTTTGGGTGGAGACAATCGGACGGCAACCGTTCAGCTTCTAATGGATGCGGTGGTAGAATACTTGCCTTCTCCAGTTGATCTTCCACCCGTTGAGGGGCAAAATCCAAATACTGGGGTAATCGAGAAAAGAGAACGTACTAATCAAGAAAAGTTTTGTGCCCTTGCCTTTAAGGTAGTTACGGACCCACATGTTGGGCGTTTAGTTTACTTAAGGATTTACTCTGGAACTTTAAAAGCGGGACAAGTGATATTAAACATTTCAAGACAACATCAGGAGAGGATAGGAAAATTGGTATTACTTCATGCTGATCAACGAGAACTCATAGATGAAGCCTATGCAGGAGAAATTGTGGCAGCAGTTGGGATAAAAGATACGACTACGGGGGACTCTTTATCCGATCCGTCCGGTCCGATCCTTTTAGAATCAATTAGTTTTCCTGAGCCGGTTATTTCGTTAGCTATTGAACCTGCAACAAAGTCTGACCAGGAGAAAATGGGACTGGCGCTTCAGAAGCTTTCTGACGAGGATCCGACTTTTAGGATTAAGTCAAACCCTGAAACAGGACAAACCATTATATCGGGAATGGGTGAGCTGCAACTTGAGGTTTTGGTCGACCGTATGAAGAGAGAATTTAATGTTGATGCAAAAACAGGTGCACCTCAGGTTGCTTATAAAGAGACTATAAAAAGAAGTGCTCAGGGTGAGGGAAAATATATTCGCCAAACCGGAGGTCGAGGACAATATGGACACTGCTTCTTGCGAGTTGAACCCAAAGGCCGCGGCGAAGGCTATGAATGGAAATCTGAGATTAAAGGAGGGGCAATTCCGTCGGAGTTTATTCCTGCAATCGAAAAAGGAGTCCGAGAGAAAATGGAAAATGGAATATTAGCTGGTTTTCCAATGACCGATATGTTAGTTGCAGTTTACGATGGGTCCTATCACGAGGTTGATTCATCTGAAATAGCATTTAAAATTGCGGGTTCATTAGCCCTAGAAGAAGCGGCCAAAAAAGCCGACATGGTGCTTCTTGAGCCAATCATGAAGATAGAGGTTTCAACACCCGATGAATTTATGGGAGATATAATCGGGGATCTGTCCAGTAAGCGGGCTCAAATTCAAAGTACGGAAAAGAAAGGCGTAATGACGGTTATCGATGCTTTGGCGCCTTTGGCCGAACTTTCAGGGTATGCTACTAAACTTCGTTCAATTTCTCAAGGAAGAGCAAGTTTTTATATGGAACCGAGTCACTATGAAGAGGTTCCTTCAAATATTGCCAATAATTTAATTGCCCAAAGAGGAACGGTGACATTTCATAGAGCCTGAAATACGGAAATTCAATTAAGTATTGACATAGTTAATTTAGGTTTAATATAATACGGTCTACTTGGGGCAATATGCCCTTGTTTTTTGGGCAATAAGTTTTTATACTAATTAACGAATTAACTAATCGATTTAAATTATGGCAGGAGAAACAAAACAAAAATTTGAAAGAACAAAACCGCACGTCAATGTTGGAACTATAGGTCATGTCGACCATGGAAAGACAACCTTGACGGCTGCTATTACTACCGTTCTCTCCAAACAATCAGGAAATAAAACAAAAGCTTACAAATTTGACGAAATCGATAACGCCCCCGAAGAAAAAGAAAGAGGAGTTACAATTAATATCACCCACGTCGAATACGAAACAGACAAACGCCACTACGCCCATATCGATGCTCCTGGGCACGCAGATTATATCAAAAATATGATTACGGGTGCCGCTCAGATGGACGGAGCAATCTTGGTTATTTCCGCTCCGGATGGTCCAATGCCTCAAACTCGAGAACACGTAATTTTAGCGCGCCAAGTTAATGTGCCTGCAATTGTGGTAGCTCTTAATAAAATTGATGCAGTTGATGATCCCGAGATTATAGAACTTGTCGAATCAGACGTACGAGATCTTCTCAAAAAATACGAATATCCAGGTGACGAAGTTCCAATTATCAAAGTTTCCGCGCTTAAGGCACTCGAAGGTGATGCTGAAGCAGAAAAACAAATTTTGGAACTCATGAAAGCTGTTGATGAGTATATACCTGATCCGGTAAGAGATGTTGATAAGCCTTTTGTTATGCCGGTGGAAGACGTCTTTTCTATTAAGGGTCGGGGAACAGTCGCTACGGGTAGAGTTGAGCGTGGCTCTCTTAAGATCAATGAAGAAGTCGAGATTATTGGACTTAAACCAACCAAAAAGACGGTAGTTACAGGGCTTGAGATGTTTAGAAAGACTTTAGATGAAACTCAGGCAGGAGATAATGTAGGAGTTTTACTTCGTGGAGTTGAAAAAGATGAAATTGAAAGAGGTCAAGTTCTGGCTAAGCCTGGGACAGTAACCCCACACACGGAATTTGAAGCAGAAGTGTATATTTTAAGCAAAGAGGAAGGTGGACGCCACACTCCATTTTTCACCGGTTACAAACCACAATTTTATGTTCGAACAGCAGATATCACAGGAGAAGTTACACTTCCTGAGGGAATTGAAATGGTCATGCCTGGCGACTCTGCTAAAATGAAAGTGAAACTTATCCAGCCTGTTGCAATGGAAGAAGGCTGGAGATTTGCTATTCGCGAGGGTGGACAGACCGTTGGAGCTGGAGTAATCACTAAGATAGTTGGATAAAATGACTATTTAAGTCACCCAGCTCAGCTGGGTTTTTTGTACCTTGACCGAACCATGGCTACTGGAGGCAGACTCAGAGTAAAGCTAAAAAGCTACGATCACCGAGTGATCGATGAGGCTGTGCTTAAAATTATCGATACGGCCATGGCAACAGGTGCAAAGATAAAAGGCCCCATTCCCCTTCCCACCAAAAGAACATTAATACCTGTTTTAAAATCCCCTTTTACAGACAAGGACGCACAGGAACATTTCGAAGTATTAGTTCACAAAAGATTAATTGATATCGTTGAGCCAACCGGTCGTACAATTGATTCTCTCTCCAATCTCGACCTCCCAGCGGGAGTGAGCATAGAGATAAAGATGTAACGGCGAAATGGAAGTAAGTAGAATAGTTTTCATTTTTCAGCGGTAAAATTATATAGAGAGTTGCCGGTTTTATCAAAGAACTCAAATCGAATATTTTTACCACTTACTGTTAATGCAAGAAAACCATTATCCTCAAAGTAAAATTTTCCTTCATATGGTTTTTTTACGTTTCGGGGATAAGAACCGCCAGTGCCTGATATAAATTGTCTTACCCTACAATTTTCAACTTGTCCCGCATCTTCCAAAATATGTGAGTGCCCAGAGATATAAAAATCAGCAAAGTTACACAATATTTTTTTTAGTTCTTCATCGCCATTCCATTTTTCATTTAGCTTTGTTTCCTCGAATGTTTTTATTGGTCTGTGTCCTAAAACGATTTTCCATTTTGAAGAATTTTGAGAGAGTTGGTTTATAAGCCAGCTTTTCTGTTCGTTGTCAAAATTTTCCGTATCAATAGCATAAAAGCTAACAGATTTATAATTTTGAAGGTAAAATCTTGCCGGTATTTCCCATTTAGTTGAAAGTTTGTCGTACTCAAGGTAACAGGATGTACATCCGATATAATCGTGGTTTCCAAAAAGGATGTAAAAGGGCAATGAAATATCTGCATAAGGTTTTTCGAACTTAGTTAAAAATTGTTCATCTTTTATTCCAGTAACCCCTTCGTCATAAATTACATCTCCTAGCATAAATACAGCCTTACAATTTTGGGTAAAACTACAGTAACTCTTTACTCCCTCAGCGACCTCGGATTGATTGCTATTTCCAGTACCAGTATCTCCCATCAAGATATAACTATGTTGTATTAGTACAGTATTGTTTTGCAAATATTTTTTTGTTTCTTGATGCTTACTAAAAACAAAAAACAGTATAGAAAGGGAAATTACTGAAGCTAGAATAAGTATTATTAACCGTTTCATTTAGTGTTAGGTGTAGGTTTATTCTATATTTTTTCTAAAGAAGCTTTTGACTATCTTTTGCCCATTCCAATTATTTGGCTCCTTTTTGTATTCTTTAAAACCATAGTTTGTTAGGTACGAGTATATTGCGGGAAATTTATCTTTGTAAGTATTTATCGTTACGTATAAATAGCCTTCTTTTCCTGCCTGTTGAAAGGATTCATTCATTAGTAATTTTATTAGACCTTTTCTTCGATACTCCTGGTCTACCCCGCACATCCAAATATGAAAGCTGTTTTTTTCCAGGTCATTTCTATAACCAAAAAGAAAAGCTGCAAGAAAGCCATTAAAAAAAAGCTCCTAATAGTAGGCTATCTTTCGAGTAATTTTCCGTCCACTTTTGAGTATTGTGAAATTTATTTATTTCATTTTCACTTGGTTTGAAGATATTAATACTTAATTTGACAACCTTTGGGAGATCTTCTTCTTTCAGTTTTTTAACCTCAACCATGATTGGATTATAACAAAAGGATATATGTTGCGTGATTCGAGATCATTTGATATAATTTGCGATAGTGGAGGTGGTTCGTCACACATGACCACGTAAATTTCCTGCTAGAAAGTGCCTGAGTTTGAATTGAAGGCGCCCTGGCGCCTTTTTTAGTGTAAAAAAATGCTAAATACAATTCTCGGTTCAAAACAAAAAATGAGTCAGACCTTCGTCGAAGGAACGAGGGTGGCTGTTACATGGATAAAGGTAGGCCCCTGTGTCGTTACCCAGATTAAGAATATTGAAAAGGACGGATATTGGGCAGTACAACTCGGATTCGGAAATAGAAACCTCAAAAACACTTCAAAACCACTTCAAGGTCACCTCAGAAAGTCAACTCAAAATTCAAAATTCAAAATTCAAAATAAAATGCCGCGTTTTTTGCGCGAAGTACGATTGGATAGCGAACCCGAATTTAAGGTAGGAGATATTATTTCTGTCTCCGATGTTTTTAAAAAGGGAGATGTAATTGCCATAACAGGAACTTCTAAGGGGAAAGGATTTGCCGGTGTTGTGAAACGCTGGGGTTTTCATGGTGGTCCTCGAACACATGGACAAAGTGATCGCGAAAGAGCTCCCGGATCAATTGGTCAAGGAACAACTCCGGGAAGAGTTCTAAAAGGTAAAAAAATGGCTGGTCGAATGGGAGGCGACAGAGTGACTGTTAAAAATTTAATTGTTGTCGATGTTGATAAAGAGGCTGGCTTAATTGCGGTTTCCGGTCCTGTCCCGGGCGTCCCAGGTGGTCTTTTAATTATCAAAAAACTAGCTGAGGGAAGCCTGGAAGAGTTGGTAGAAGAAGCTCCACAAGTCGAGATCCAACAAGTTGAACCCTCCGACGCCGATGCTATGGAGGGCAATGGAGAAGCAGGAAGTGGAAACGATGAAAAAACAGAAGGTAAAAAGGAATAATAATGGTTAAACTAGATGTTTATTCGGCAAAAGGAATAAAGAAAGGTAGTACAAATCTGCCGGAGAGGTTTGTGGAAAAAGAAAATTTACCGCTTTTAGCCCAAGCAATTCATGTATATGAAGCAAGACTTCATCCAGGATTAGCAAAAGTGAAAACCCGCGGTGAAGTTATTGCATCCACTCGTAAAATTTATCGGCAAAAAGGAACGGGTGGCGCGCGTCATGGAGCCAAATCGGCCCCAATATTTGTCGGAGGAGGAGTGGCACACGGACCAAAAGGTTTAAAGAGGAGTTTATCTCTTCCCGCCAGAATGCGCAAGATCGCACTTGGCGCAGCTTTAACAATGGCTGCAAAAGAAGGAAAACTTCTTGTCGTAGATGCTTTGAGTGACTTTAAAAAGACAAAAGAAATAGCAGCTCTTCTTAAAAAAATCGGAGGCTCTCGTTTCACGCTGGTTTTGTCGGACCAAAATCTTCAATTACAAAAGCTAGCTAGAAATATTTCAAATATCAACATAATCCCTTTTAGAGGCTTGAACGCTCATGGTGTATATTTAGGAGGAACAATCATTTTAGATAAAGAAGCACTTTCCCCAAAACAAGTGGAAATAAAAGAAAAAGCCTCCACACCCAGAAAAGTAACTTCAAAGGTAACAAGAGTAAAAACCAAAAGGAAAGCTAAGAAAAGTAAAGAAAAATGAATAAATTAGAACCAATATTAACCGAAAAAACACTAAAGCTAGCCGAAGAAGGAAAATATACGTTTAGAGTCGGACTCGGATTAAACAAATTTCAAATAAAAAAACTTATTGAAGATGTATTTGGAGTTCATGCTGTGAGTGTCCGTACAGTAAAAGAATCAGGTGAGAGAAAACGCACTCAGAGAGGAACAAAAAGAGTAATTCTGCCGGAAAAGAAGGCTATAGTTACTCTGAAAGAGAAGGAAAAGATTGATTTATTTGAAACTAAAAAGAAAAAATGAGAGAACTATTTACAATTTTGCCAAAAAAGTCGGGTAGAGGTGCAAAAGGGCACATTTCAGTCCGTCACCAAGGAGGGCGTAGCAAAAGATATTTAAGGGGAATTGATTTTAAAAGAAATAAACACGATGTTTGGGGAGTTGTTGAGTCAATAGATTACGATCCAAATAGAAACGTACAATTAGCGATGGTGAAATACCAAGATGGTGAGCGGCGCTACATTTTGATGCCTTTAGGTTTAAAAGAAGGGGGACGTGTGATATCATCTGAATCTGCACCGGTTGAAGTAGGTAACGCACTTCCTCTTAAAAAAATACCTGCAGGAACTCAAATTCATAATATAGAAATAAAGCCTGGCAAAGGAGGGCAAATGATAAGAGGAGCAGGAAGTGTGGCGGTCGTGCAAGGGAAAGAAGGAGAGTACGTACTTATTAAACTAACCTCAGGTGAAGTACGAAGGTTTAATCCTGAGAGTTGGGCAACTGTGGGTCAGGTAGGAAATATCGAGGAACGAAGTCGGCGTTTAGGAAAAGCGGGACGCAAAAGAAATATGGGAATACGTCCCAGTGTACGCGGTGTTGCAATGCATCCTAACGCTCATCCGCACGGAGGGGGAGAAGGAAGAAGCGGAGTCGGAATGAAATATCCAAAGACTGTCTATGGCAAACCTGCTGTAGGTAAGACAAGAAAGCATAAAAAATATTCGGATAAGTTAATTGTTAAACCAAGAAAGAAAGGACCGCACGTAGGCTAAAAGATATGTCAAGATCAAGTAAAAAGGGGCCGTATGTTGATGAACGCCTTGTAAAAAAGGTAAAGGGGGGGCTAGGCGATAAAGGGAATCCAATAAAAACATGGTTTCGTAGTAGTCAGATACCCCCTGAATTCGTCGGGAAATACTTTAAGGTTCATAATGGTCGCATCTTTATTGACGTATTTGTTACCGAAGACATGGTAGGTCATAGACTGGGTGAGTTTGCTCTGACAAGAACTTTTAGAGGTCACGGACAGGTTGTCAAAAGGACTCTTGAGAAAACTTAACCCCGAAGAACTCTTATCTCCTACCGAGGTTTATAGCCTTGTGTCGGAGGAGCGATTCTACGGGGCAAGCATATGGAATTTAAAGCAACACAAAAATTTGTGCTTTCCTCTCCCAAAAAGTTGCGGGAGGTGGTCGCACTTATTAAGAAACTTTCTCCAACGGGGGCGGTCGAGCGACTCCCCTTTGCGGGTAAAAGAGCAGCGAAACCTTTGGAAAAGGTAGTAAAAACTGCGATAGCTAATGCTAAGCAAAAGGAAGTAAACGTGGAAACCCTAATCTTTAAAGAAATCCAGATCGGTGAAGGTCCTAGGTTAAAACGCTTTCGAGCGGGAGCACGGGGGCGGGCAAAACCCTACAAAAGAAGAATGAGTCACATCCGAGTTGTCTTGACAACTCGAAATGACCAAATCTCAAAATCCAAATCTCAAACAAATTCTAAAATAGTAAATTTGAAGGAAGAAAAAAAAGATGTAAAAATCCCAAAAGCGAAGTTAAGGAGAAATAAAAATGTTTAAAAAATTAGAAAATTTGTACATTGAAATTAATTGGAAATTGGAAATTGGAAATTGGAAATTCCCGACTGAAAGGAGGGCGTGTGGGACAGAAAATTAACCCAACCGGATTTAGAATTGGCACTTTTATGCCTTGGAAGTCACGTTGGTTTGTGGACGATACTCGATATAAAGATTACCTTTTGGAGGACATAACTATTCGTAAAGCCCTAATGGGAAAGTTGAAACTTGCAGGTATAACGAGAGTTGAAATTGAGAGGTTACCCAAAAGTATGGTAATCGTTTTGATTGTATCCCGTCCTGGGGTTGTGATCGGTAGAGGTGGTTCTGGACTCGAAGATGTAAAGAAGTTTATTCTTAATACACTTCAGGCGGTGCGTGGAAAGAAAATTACCGACATAAAAATTGATTTACAGGTAAATGAAGTAAAAAACCCAGAACTTTCTGCTTATCTAGTTGCAAGCCGAATAGTCTCAGAGCTGGAACGCAGAATTCCCCATAGAAGAGTAGTGGCGAAGACAATTGAAAGAGTAATGCAGTCAGGCGCCCTCGGGGTCAAAATAATTTTGTCGGGAAGAATTGGTGGAGCAGAAATAGGAAGAACTGAAAAATATCACCAGGGATCGGTTCCGTCACAAACCATGCGAGAAAATATTGATTATGCTCAAATTCCAGCCCTTTTGAAAAGAGGTTACGTAGGAGTGAAGGTATTTATACATAAAAAACAAGAAGAGGAATAAAATAATAAGCAAAGCTTGCTGCTTTGCAGTAAACAAGTGATTAATAACAAAATCGAATTACAAATTTGCGAAGCAAATTTGAGAGGAGTTGCCGACTAATAGCTGTAAGTTCCGAGTTTACGAGGAACGAAAGCGATAGCCGAGCAAAGACGAATGTTAGAACCAAAACGAAGAAAATTTAGAAATGATTTTAGAGGACGAATGAGGGGTAAGTCCATTCGCGGATCAAGTTTAGCTTTTGGGGAGTATGGTTTGAAAGCTCTTGGAGCTGGTTGGTTGTCCTCAAGACAAATCGAAGCAGGAAGACGTGCAATTACCCATAGCCTTAAAAAGGGTGGACGCCTTTGGATAAGGGTTTTTCCTGATAAACCAGTAACCTCTCGTCCTGCGGGACAACGTATGGGTGGAGGGAAGGGTGAATTTGATAGGTATGTCGTAGTTATTACGCCTGGAAAAATTATTTTTGAGGTTGCGGGAATCTCGCAAGATTTGGTTAGATTAGTATTCGCGAAAGCTGCGGCAAAACTACCGTTTAAATCGAAAATAGTAAGTCGTGAGGAAGAAGGTTAATATGAAAAAGAAAGACATAATAAGTTTGAGATCTAAGGAAGCTATAGAATTGGCGAAGTTGGTTGGGCAGATGCGTCTTGAAATAGTAAAGACTAAGGCGAATATATCGGCATCAAAAGAGAAAAACTTGAAGAAAGTCAAAAATCTTCGTCATGACTTGGCTCAAGTTGTAACTTTAATGAGAGAGAAACAGATTATGGAGAAAGCCAAAGGGGAAATAAAGGAGGAAATTAAATGAAGATCTTTTCAGGAGTAGTGGTATCTAAAAAAATGGAAAAGACCGCAATAGTTAATGTTGAACGAGTTGTGATTCATCCAGTTTACAAAAAAAGAATAAAAAGGACCCAAAAATATCACGTACATGATGAAATGGGTACTGAGGTTGGAGAAAAGGTTCGTTTTGTTGCAAGTAAGCCTTACAGCAAAACCAAAAAGTGGAAGATTATTGAGATTGTGGGGGGTAAAAAATGATACAACTTGGTACTGTTTTAAATCCCGCCGATAACGCGGGTGCAAAAAAGATTAAGGTAATTGGTATTTCCCCTAGAGTAGGAAAGATTGCCTCTCTTGCTCATGTAATACGCGGTATTGTAAATGGGGCTGATCCAAATGGAATCGTCACTGATAGCGAGAAAGTAAGAGTTCTTATAGTACGAACCAAAAAGGAGGTAAGAAGGACGGACGGAAGCTATGTGCGTTTTGATGATAATGCGGGAGTAGTTATTGACAAACTGGGATTACCACGAGGTACTAGAATCCTAGGACCAATCGCCCGTGAAGTGAAGGAAAGAGGCTATACAAAAATAGCATCATTGTCGAGGGAGGTAGTATAAAATGCTTAAATTCAAAGTTGGAGACAAAGTTAAAATAACTACTGGAAAAGATAAAGGGAGAGAAGGTAGTATAGAGGCAATCCTAATAAAAGAAGGAAAAGTTGTGGTTCCTGGAATTAATCTTTATAAGAAACATGTTAAAGGTCGTCCTGGACAAAAGGGTGGAATATATGACATTCCAAGGCCTCTTTCCTATTCTAAATTAGCAATAGTATGTCCCAAATGTAGTAAGGTGACTCGAGTCGGTTTTAAATTGTCCGGTGATGAAAAGGTAAGAATCTGTAGGAAGTGCGGAAGAGAGATAGATACTAAAATTAAAAAGAAATAATTGAATGGGAAGATTAAAACAAAAATACGAAAAAGAAATTAGAAAAAGCCTTGCAGCTGAATTTAGAATTGATAATTCCTTAGCGATTCCTAAAATAACAAAGGTCGTCGTAAATATGGGGGTTGGCGAGGCGTCTAAAAATAAAGAAGTTTTGGAAAGTACGAAGAAAGATTTAGCGGCAATCACAGGTCAGATGGCATCTGTCCGAAACGCTAAGGTATCTGTGGCAAGTTTTGGTATAAGACGCGGTATGCCAGTTGGATTAAAGGTGACATTACGGGGAGAACGTATGTATTCATTTTTAGATAAACTTTTTTCAATAAACTTGCCTCGTTTAAGAGATTTTCGAGGACTTTCCGTTAAGAGTTTTGACAAATACGGAAATTATACTTTGGGATTGATAGAACACAGTGTTTTTCCGGAGATCGATCTTGCCAAGGTTCAACCAAGAGGACTTGAAATTACCATTGTGACAAATACCAATAATGTTGATATGTCAAAACGACTACTTGAATTACTGGGAATGCCGTTTGAAAAGAAGGAAAAATAGTACGAGCAAAGCGAGTCATATGGCAAAAACATCAAAAGTTGTAAGAGAAACAAAAAAATTGAAATATAAGGTGAGATACAGAAATAGGTGTCGCCTTTGTGGACGAAGTCGAGGCTATATGAGAAAATTTGGACTTTGTAGGCTTTGTTTCAGGGAGTTTGCTCATAGGGGTGAGATTCCTGGAGTGAGAAAAGCGAGTTGGTAAACATTTCTGACTTTCTTTTAGAAAAAGAAAGTCAGACAAAGAAAAAAATGCCAAGAAAAACAAAAAATACTAAAAAACAATCGAAAACAGAGACGGTAAGAGTTGCGGCGGGAAATTACCCTGTTGGGGATTTTCTAGTCAGACTAAAAAACGCCGGTTTGGCGAGGATGAAGACTGTTGAGATGCCTCATACTAAGCTTATAAAAGCTGTGGCGAAAACATTAGTAGCAGAAGGATATCTTGCGGATATTTCTGAAAAAAGGGGGAAAGTTTCCGTTACCCTTACATATAGGAGAAAAGAACCAATATTGACGGAGATTAAACTAGTCTCTAAACCGGGGTTAAGAGTCTACATTAAGGCAAGCGAATTAGAAAAAAGGAAAGACCCCTCGATCTTATTGATTTCAACGCCAAGTGGAGTTATGTCGTCGAAAGATGCATTGAAGAAGCGCCTCGGCGGCGAGGTTATAGCGGAGGTTCTATGAGTAGGATAGGTAAATTATCAATTCAAATTCCCGAAGGAGTTACGGTAAGTTTAGATGGGAATACAATAAAAGTTATTGGTCCAAAAGGAGCGCTTGTAAGGAAGTTTTCCAAAGATATTACTATTGAAAAAAGCGAAAACGAAATTAAGCTATTAGAGAAAAGAAAGACAAGTCGTAGTAGTGCTCTTTATGGAACAACACGAGCAATTTTAGCGAATATGATAATCGGTGTAACAACGGGTTGGTTGAAAACGCTTGAATTGGTCGGAACTGGCTACAGGGCAGATGTATCTGGGGATGTACTTACTCTAACGGTTGGGTTTTCTCATCCGATTAAGGTAAAAGCTCCTCCTGGAATCTCTTTTAAGGTAGAAAAAACAGATGTTAGCGTGGAGGGGCCTGACAAAGAAGTTGTGGGGCAGGTTGCTGCTAGCCTTCGTGCGATACGGAAACCAGAACCATATAAAGGGAAAGGAATCAAATATAAAGACGAAGTGATTCGTAGAAAGGCAGGAAAAGCAGCTAAAACCGTTGGGGCGGCAGCGTAATTCCTAGCATGAGACTATGAGCACAGAAAAAATTATTAGGGAGGCAAGACGAAAAAAAAGAGTTAGAGCAAAGATTCAAGGGAGTGTAAAACGCCCAAGGCTTTCTGTATTCAGATCAAATAAGCATATTTACGCCCAGATTATCGATGACAGTAAAAGTTCTACCCTGGTTTCTGCGAGTGACTTAGAGTTGGCTAAACCGAAGAAAAAAACAGATAGCACTAAAAAAGAGGTCGCGTCGCAAACAAAGAAGAATATTGCATTTCTGTTAGGAGATTTGCTTGCAAAGAAGGCGGGAAAGAAAAAGATTAAAAAAGTTATTTTTGATCGTGGAGGATATAGGTATCATGGACGAGTCAAGGCGCTTGCTGAAGGTGTCCGGAAAGGGGGACTAGAAGTTTAATGACTGCTTACTACAACCAAGTACTTAAAGAGTTCGATGAAACCGTTGTTAAGATCCGAAGAATTTCGAAAAAAACTAAGGGTGGAAATACAATACGCTTTTCGGCCTTAGTAGTTGTTGGTGATAGAAAAGGCAAAGTTGGGGTAGGTCTTGCCAAAGCACCCGATGTTTCAGGGGCAATTAGAAAATCATTAGCCTCGGCAAAACGAAAAATGTTTACTATTCCCCTCAGGGGTACAACAATTCCTTATTCTGTTTCCGAAAAGTTTTCCGCTGCTAAGGTCTTACTTAAACCCGCGCCCCCCGGAAGCGGAATTATAGCAGGGGGGCCAATTCGAGTAGTTCTCGAGGCAGCGGGAGTACGGGATGCTGTTGGAAAAATTTTAGGAACTAAAAATAAAACTTCAAATGTGTATGCGACGTTGGAAGGATTAAAGACAATTGCTAAGATTAGAAATAGAAAAGAATCAATTTCAAAAAAAGATATATAAATAGGAGGAGTAAAGAATGACACAATTACCGAAAGTTGTTACGAAAAGAAAAAAAAGACTCGGGCGTGGTTATGGTGGAGGAAAAGGTGGCCACACAGTAGGGCGTGGACAAAAGGGTCAAAAATCAAGAAGGAACATTGGAGTTCTTTTCGAGGGAACTAAAATGAAGAAAAGCTTTATTAAAAGACTCCCCCTTCGTCGTGGAAAAGGAAAGTTTAAAGGTAAAGATAAGCCAATTATCGTAAAAACGCGTTATCTTGATATTCTACCTTCTGGTACTACAGTCAACCTCGAGTCACTTATAAAAAATGGCATTGTTGAGAAGCAAGCAGGCAAAGTTGGAGTAAAAATCTTAGGTGACGGTGAAATTAAGAAAAAATTTAATATTACTATTCCAATTTCCAAGTCCGCTGCCAAACTCGTCGAGAAGGCCGGTGGAAAGATTGTTAAATAATGTTTTCCACAATTATTCAATTTTTTTCAAAAGCAGTTAAATCTCCTGATATTCGGAAAAAGATTTTTATTACGGGAATCGTATTAGCTATTTTCCGTTTGACCGCTCATATTCCTGCAGCTGGAATAGATAGAACTTCTCTTCAAGCACTTTTTTTGGGAAGTCCACTTCTATCTTTACTGGATGTATTTTCTGGAGGAACTTTGGCTAACTTTTCGATTATGGCCTTGGGGTTGACTCCTTATATTAACGCGTCAATTATAATGCAGCTTCTTACCTACGTGGTGCCTCGTCTTGAGGAGTTGTCAAAGGAGGGAGAATATGGTCAGGAACGGATTAACCAATATACAAGATTTCTTACAGTTCCTTTGGCTGCTCTTCAAGGTTTTGGAATGTACACACTTCTTCGTAGTCAAGCAATAATTCCGCAACTAAACCCCCTTTCTTTGGCCGCACTTGTTCTTACCATGACGGCAGGAAGTATGTTGTCAGTTTGGTTGGGAGAACTAATTACAGAGTACGGAGTCGGAAATGGAATATCATTTCTTATTTTCGCAGGTATCGTTGCTCGACTGCCGGTAACATTAGGTCAATCGGTTGCAGTGATAACAGCTGCAGACATTTTTAAAGTTGGAATATTTTTATTACTTTCGGTAGCGATTGTTGGTCTTATTGTTTTTATGAACGAGGCAACTCGTCAGATTCCCGTTACTTATGCACGACGTGTGGGAAGAATGGGTTTGTCTTCTTCTTATATTCCACTTCGACTTAATCAGGCAGGGGTAATACCAATTATTTTTGCAGTTTCCTTGGTTCTCCTTCCATCGCTTGCGAGTCAATTCTTATCAGGAGTTGGGAACCCTAAAATTGCACAAGTGGGCTCACATCTTGCCGAAGTTTTTAATCCGGCATCGCTTATATATAACGTAATTTACTTTCTTTTAGTCGTCGGCTTCACCTATTTTTACACTTCGGTTGTCTTTAATCCAGAGAGGATTTCGGAAAATTTACAAAAATCGGGCGGGTTCATTCCAGGTATGAGACCTGGTTCTCAAACTACCAAATATTTATCCCAAGTCCTAAATAGAATTACTCTCGTTGGAGCGGTTTTTTTGGGTTTAATCGCTATATTACCCTCCTTATTCCAGAATGTTATAGGAGTTGCGAATCTAGCAATTGGAGGAACAGGAATTCTGATCGTAGTATCGGTAATTCTCGAGACAACTCGCGATATTGAAGCACAACTTGTTATGAAGCGTTATGAAACATTCCTGCGTTAGCAGGAAAATAAACCAATAAGTACCAATAACCCAATAATTCAATGAACGATTAATGAATTGGTATTTATTTGAAATTGAATTATTGGTACTTATTTATTATGAATTTAGTTCTTCTCGGTGCACCAGGATCAGGAAAAGGAACTCAAGCAGAAAAGCTGAGCCAAAAACTAAATCTTTTTTACCTGCAGACTGGAGAGTTATCAAGAGAATGGGCAAAAACTGATAAGAGAATTAGAAATATTATCAATGGTGGTAAGCTAATTCCCGAAAAGGAAATGACAAACTACGTTATGAAATATTTAGAGAAAAGGGTTCCTAAGGGAACGAATATTCTTTTCGAGGGATTTCCCAGATTTATTTCTCAGTATGAAGAATATGAAAAGTGGCTTGCCTCAAAAAGGCAAAAAATTGACGCGGTTGTATCTTTGGACATAAGTGAGAAAGAAGCTGTAAAAAGACTTTCAGGCAGAAGGATCTGTGAGAAGTGCGGTGAGGTTTACAACGTTATTACTAATCCGCCTAAAGAATCTGGCAAGTGTGATAAATGCAAAGGTAAATTAATCCAGAGAGATGACGATAGACCGGAAGCTATTAAGGTTAGGTTTAGATATTACAGAAACAATACTAAAAAGTTAATAGACTATTTAGACAATAAAGAAAAATTAATTAGAGTTGATGCGGTAAGACCAATAAATGTTATTTATTTAGAGATATTGGAGAAATTGGGTGTTAAAAATGGGTAAGGGAATATTGGTTAAATCGGGTAAAGAGATTGAATTTATAGCCGAAGGTGGCAAAAAATTAGGAAGAGTTAAAAAAGCACTGATTGATAAAGTTCGTGAGGGTGTAAGTGCAAAAGAGATAGACGATTTAGCTAACAAGCTCATTAAAAAGGAAGGCGGAAAAGCGTCTTTTAAAATGGTACCTAGATATCGCTGGGCAACGTGCGTAAACGTAAATGATGGAGTTGTTCATGGGATTCCTAAAAAGGAGATTGTTTTTAAAAAAGGTGACGTAGTAAGCGTAGATGTAGGGATGTTTTACAAAGGGTTTCATACAGACACATCATTTACTGTGGGGTTGGAGGTAAGTAAAGAAATAAATAAATTTCTGGATACCGGGAAGATTGCCTTAAAAAAAGCAATTCAGGAGGCTAAAATGGGAAAGAAAATTTTTGATATATCTGAAGCGATTGAATCGACTCTAAAACAGGCTGGGTACTTCCCAATCAGGGCATTGGTTGGGCATGGAGTGGGAAAAGATTTACATGAAGAACCTCAAATTCCGTGTTTTACAAGTGGTAAGGCAAGTTCGAGTCCCGAAATACCCGAAGGAGCGGTTTTAGCTATTGAAGTTATGTATGCAATGGGTAGTGGGGATGTAAAACTTGATGGAGATGGGTGGACAATTTCAACCTCAGATGGTACAATATCAGGACTTTTCGAGGAAACTGTTGCAGTTACCAAAAACGGATCCATAATTATAACGGGGATTAGTTGAAAAGCTAATGAAATAGTTAGCTTGTTTTTTTGTTTAAAGAAATGAAACAGGAAGATACGACAAAAATTGATGGGGAAGTTCTCGAGGCCTTGCCTAATACAATGTTCCGGGTAGAGTTATCAGATGGAAGACTTATATTGGCAACGCTAAAAGGAATGTTAAGGAGGAGATACGTACGAATTTTTCCTGGAGATAAAGTAAGTGTAGAAATGACAAAGTATGACGAGGAGAGAGGAAGAATTGTAAATAAATATAGAAAATGAAAGTTCAATCATCCGTAAAAAAAAGATGTAGGGATTGTAAGATCGTTAGGCGTAAGGGAGTTGTCTATGTGATTTGTAAAAATCCAAGGCACAAACAAAGACAGGGATAACTAAAGTGACTAGATTAGCTGGAGTTGATCTACAAGATAGTTGGAAAGTTGATTATGCCCTCACTCGTATTAAGGGTATGGGGTGGGCATTGTCAAAAAAAATTCTCAAGTTGCTGGATTTTCCAACAACAAAGAGAGTGTCTGATCTTTCTTCTGAAGAATTGGCAAAGCTTGCAAATAAATTAGAGAAATACTCTATTGAAGGAGACCTACTTCGTCAAGTGAGGGCTAACGTTCAGAGACTTAAAACAATTGGTGCCTATAGAGGCGTAAGACATGCGAGAAATCTCCCGACCCGAGGGCAGCGTACACGAAGCAACGCCCGAACCAAAAGAGGTAAAAGAAGAACGGTTGGAGCATTCAAGAAAGAGATATTATCAAAATTGACCCAGCAAAAGACTGAAAAGGAAGCGTAAAAAATGGCAGCTAAGAAAACAAAAAAGGATAGGGTTGAAAAAAAACAGTCCCCCAAGGGAAAAGTCTATATTTCGGCTACGTTCAATAACACGCTTATTACTGTAACTGATATGGAGGGGAACGCTTTGGTCTGGGGTTCGTCCGGAAACGTAGGGTTTAAAGGAACAAGGAAATCGACTCCCTTTGCCGCTACTACCGCTACCGATAAGGTGATAAAAAAAGCCAAAGAAGAAAATGCACTCACAGAAGTTGAAATTTATGTAAAGGGTCCTGGGCCAGGACGCGATGCGGCCCTAAGGGCAATAAGATCAACAGGATTAAAGATTGCCATGATTGCAGATGTTACGCCTATTCCACATAATGGCCCAAGACCGAAGAAAAAAAGGAGAGCATAACGATGGCACGCTACACTGGACCAAAAGATAAATTATCAAGACGTGAAGGCACAGATCTTTTTGGAAAAGGATCTAAGCTTACGCGTTTGACAGTACCTCCTGGTATGCATGGCCCAAGGGGTACAAGAACGCCTTCTCAGTATGGAAGACAATTACGGGAAAAGCAGAAAGTAAGAAGAATGTATGGAGTATTAGAGAAACAATTCAAAAAATACATTACTCAAGCACTTAAATCGAAAGGTAATACTGGAGAAATGCTCATTTCTCTACTGGAGCGAAGATTAGATAATACTGTTTACCGACTTGGTTTTGCTCCTAGCCGGTCGGCCGCACGTCAACTTGTCGGACATAGACACGTCCTAGTTAACGGAAAAAAAGTAAATATTCCATCATATCAGGTAAGGGTTGGTGAAACAGTTAATTTGACATCAAAGGCACTTGGTATACCAAGTATTAAGAAACTTTTACAGGAAGAGGAAACAAGATTGCCAAGTTGGCTTAAACGCAAGGCCGTTATAGGAAAAGTTTCCTCTTTGCCAAAAAGAGAAGATATTGCTGAGCCAATTTCAGAACAAGATATTGTTGAGTTTTACTCACGATGAGGAGGTGAAAAGTCATGATAACCGAACCAATTTTTGAAATTAAACAAGAAGAGAAAAAGGTCAACTATGGACGATTTGTTATATCCCCCTTAGAACAAGGGTATGGAAATACTCTCGGAAATTCCTTAAGGCGAGTCTTACTAACTAGCTTACCTGGAGCGGCAATTACTAATGTACGAATTAGCGGTGTAAAACACCAATTTTCGACTCTTAAAGGTATGAAAGAAGATATTGTTGAATTTTTACTTAATCTTAAAAAGGTCCGCATTAAATACGACGGAGAAAGAGTTGTAAAAGCAACAATCACAGCAACAGGACCAAAGGATATAAAAGCATCTGATATAAAGTCTGATGCAACTGTAACTATAATGAATCCTGATTTGATTCTAGCAAGTTTAAATAAAGGATCAAAGTTGGAAGCAAAATTGGAAGTTGAGGCAGGAAGTGGTTACTCTCCGGCAGATGAGCGTGCAACAGGTGAAATTGGCTTGATTCCACTCGACGCTTCATTTTCTCCAGTCATAAGAGTTAACTATAAAGTGGAAGAAACCCGTGTCGGTAGATTGACCAATTATGACAAATTAACTATCGAAATTTGGACAGATGCAACAGTTGATCCCAAAGAGGCGTTGACTACTGCTGCCAGTATTCTCGTTGCGTACTTTAACCAAGTTGTTACTCCCAAAAAGATTGAGAAAAAAGTTAAAGAAGAGGTAGATAATTTGGGTCCCGTTGGAAAACTTTCAGTTGAAGAAATAGGATTACCGACAAGAGTAGCAAATGCCCTAGTAAAAGCCGGATACGAGTCAGTCGAAGAACTTGTGACTGCAAAAAGAGACGAACTTGTCAAAGTACGAAACCTTGGAGAAAAGTCCGTAAAAATAATTGAAGCAGCACTTGGTGAGAGAGGACTTGTGTTAACCAATCTAATCGCATGAAAAAGAGAGTATTCGGAAGAAAGCTATCCCGAGATAGGGGTTCAAGGAAGGCACTTTTCATAAGCTTGATAAAAGCGTTGGTTTTACATGGAGAAATAATAACTACATATGCAAAAGCAAAAGCTATTAAATCCCAAATTGAAAGATTAGTAGGTATGACAAGAAAGGAAGGAATATCTGCGCGAAGGCGCGTTTATGCCTCTCTTGCAAACGACAGGAAGACTACCGATTCACTTTTTGGAATAGCACCTCAATTTACGGGAAGGAACAGCGGATTTACCAGAATTATTAAACTTCCCGAAAGGCGGGGAGATAGAAGTTCTATCGTAAGACTTGAGTGGAGTCAGAAGATTAAGATTCAGACTAAAAAAGAAGGAAAAGAAAAGAAAGAGGCTGAAAAACCAATTAAAAAGGGCTTAAAGGGAAAAGTTCTAGAAAGAGCGAAGAATCTGAGAAAACGAAGTATGCCTAAATAATAATTATGAAGACATATCAACCAAAAGGCAAAGACGTAAAACGAAACTGGCATCTTGTCGATGCCCAAAACCAGATATTAGGGAGGCTATCAACTCAAATCGCACGTCTTTTGATGGGAAAGCATAAACCAAAGTATTCGGATCACATGGATATGGGAGACTACGTGGTTATCGTAAATGCGAAAGAAGTGGGACTTACCGGTAATAAATCTGGTCAAAAAGTATATCGAAGGCATTCGGGTTATCCGGGAGGCTTTAAAGAAGTTAGTTTTGAGAAAATGATTAAGGAGCAGCCGGAAAAAGTTATCCAACATGCAGTATCCGGAATGCTTCCCGATAATCGTCTCAAAAGCAAAAGAATGGTTCGGCTCAAAGTCTTTGCAGATTTAAACCACCCTTATAAAGATAAATTTAAAGTAAGAGAATAAAGTATGGCAAAAAATTCTAAACCAAACTATACATACGCGGTAGGACGTCGAAGAAGTGCAGCCGCCCGCGTACGACTTTTTAGAGGAAAGGGAGACACGACCGTGAATGGGAAATTAATATCCGATTATTTTCCGGGCCCGACTAATAAGGATTTGTGGTCTAAGCCTTTCAGGACACTAGATGCAACAGATAAATATTACGCAACAGTTAAAGTTGTTGGCGGAGGAGTAATGGGTCAACTGGATGCCGTTGTACATGGAATTGCGCGAGCCTTCGCAAAGCTAAATAGAGATGAATTTCGCCCCGTACTTAAAAAAGCCGGTCTTCTCACACGGGATTCTCGTACCCGTGAACGTCGAAAAATCGGAACAGGCGGTAAGGCGAGAAGGGCTAAACAATCTCCTAAGAGGTAAGATTAAACATCTTCAAAAGATCCTTGGGTTTTTCGGCAATATAATCTGGATTTTGTCCTTTCAGTGACTTTTCGGATTCGTAGCCCCAAATTACCGCGACCGATTTTATTTTTGCATATTTTGCCGCTTCTATATCTCTTGTTTCATCACCAATATAGATTGTTTCTTCTGGTAAAAGACTGAATCTGGAAATCACTTTTTTTAATTTTTTTCCTTTACCGAATAAATCAATTTCTGAATGTATAAAACTAAAATATTTTAAAAGTTTGTGATTTTTCAAAAAAGTAGTCACATTTTCTACTGAATTAGACGTGATTATTCCTAATTTGTGTTTCTTGGAGAGTTTTATAATTACTTTGGGTAAGGTTTTAAAAAGTTTTAAATTGGGGATCTGTTCCGCTATCTTTTTCCTAGCAAGAAGTAAAAGTTTAGGAATTTTATATTTTGGTATTCCGCTCTCCGAAATAAGTTTTTTAGCTCCTTTTCTGCGAACTTCGTTAGCTGAGATTATGGTCCTCCCTTCTTTCTGTAGAAATTCTGTGGCTAGAATAAAGACAGTATCAAAGTTATCACATATTGTTCCGTCAAAATCAAAGATCAGATTCATTAGTCAAGTTTAACATAGCAAAGCTTACTTAAGTCGGCTTCACTGGATTTTGTAATAATTCCTATTAGAATTGGTGTATGGCAATTGAAAACGAGATACATCCAGTTCAAGTAAACATACTTTTGGTTTTACTTTTTAGAACAAAAGCTCGGTTTTCTAAATTAAATAGTCTGAAAGTTCCAAGCGATCAGTTTAACTTTCACTTAAAAAAGCTTATCGAAGCCACTTTAATAGAAAAAAGCGGTAATTCTTATCACCTAACTCCAAGCGGAAAAGAATTTGCCAATAGGTTTGATACCCAAAATTTAGTACCAGAACGTCAAGCAAAAGTTGGAGTTTTGGTTTGTTGCATCAAAAATGAAAAAGGAACTTATAGATACTTGGTTCAAAAACGGTTAAAACAACCTTACTTCGGTTTTTACGGTTTTTTTGGAGGAAAAGTTAGATGGGGAGAAACAATTTACGAAACGGCTGTGCGAGAACTAAAAGAAGAAACCGGATTAAAGGGAACAATAAAACTTGTTGGGATTAAACACAAAATGGACTACGCGAAGGATGGAAAGCTACTTGAAGACAAGTTCTTTTTCTCTTTTAAAGCAACCAAACTTACAGGAAAATTGATTAAATCGTTTGAGGGAGGAGAAAATCTATGGCTTACTGAAAAAGAGATTTACAAGCTTCCTAATTTATTTGATGGGGTAGATACAACTTTGGAGATGGTAAGAGGGAAAGATTTAAGTTTTATTGAAAGAAAATACAAGGTTCAGAAATATTAAATATCTTTCTTTTCTTTCCTGAGATAATCTGGGACTATTTCAGGATATTTCAGAGAAATAATTTCATTCATTTTGTTACGAGCCCTATAAAGTTTGCCTTCAACAGCACGCTCAGAAAGTCCTAGTTGTTTAGCAATTTGTTTTATTGTCAGATCTTTCCAGTAGCGAAGAAAAAGTAACTGTTTTTTGTCTTCGGGTAATAACTTTATACAAGCTCTAACTGAAGATCTTAACTCATCAAGCGCCAGTCTTTCGGGGGGTGAAAGTTCATTAATAGAAGCTTCAGCAATTTCTTCTAAAAGTGGGGCAACAAATTTCGACTCGCGATTAATCTCTTCGCGGTAATAATCAGCAATTTTATTAAGAGCAATCCTGCAAACCCAAGTGAAGTAGCTGCTTTTATGCTCAAAAGCATTCCATCCTTCCCAGGCAGCAGAAACTGTTCGGGAAAATACCTCCTCAGCCATTTCTTTATTTCCACCAACTCTTTTTACGATAAATTTCATTAGGGGAAGTGCAAGCCTTCTATAAGCTGCTTCAAAAGCGCTTGTGGTGAGCGAGCTATGCGAGTCGAACCATGGGGTTTTAGTCATGATATATGACTAATAGTATACGTTAGCGCAAATAAATTCGTCAAAGCTAGCAATAATATATCAAGAATGGAAAGATCGTTATCTATTGAACAAGGTGGTATAGGTACTCTAGAGCATGGAAGACGTGGATACGGGGATGTAGTAGAAAGGCTTTCGCAAATGCTTGAAGTTGCAAAATCAGGGGTTGTTAGTGCAATTTCTTATGTTTTAGATCCGCCTTACAATACGCCGGATGGTAAGCCTCTCCAAGTTCACTGGTATACCCCAACTGAGATAGCAGAACTCAATCAATAGAGAGAAATTAACCAAGCAATGGATGAATTCAGCCAAGCGATTGAATCAAAAAAACAAAATGGTGGGATACCCAGGCAGTATTTAGATTTGTCTTAATTCCTTTAATCAACTATGTATTCCCCTCATTTTTATTGAAAATAACCCCCCTTTCGTAGATAATTAAACGCTTTTATGGTAGAAAGAATATTGGAAGAAACAGAAAGGACAAGAAAAGTGCCAAGAGACGCCTTTATATTTGCTGCAAGTCCACCGACGGCAGGAAAAACAACACAAACAATATTTTTAGCGGAAACGACAAGGGCAAGATTGGTTAGAGGAAAAGATATTGTGCCCGAGTTAATTCATGTTCTGGATACGAGTCGGGATTTGATACCCGATCGCACCTTTTTACCTAGTTTAAGGGTAACTTTAGATAGTTTAACAGCCGGTCGAGTAGTTTTAGATAATATTCCCAGAACAACAGAACAGGCCGAAGTGGTTAAAAAATGGGGAGAAGGAAATGGTGTAAATCTTCATCTAGTTGAACTTACACTATCTGAAGAGGAAGTGGTCGGAAGAGTCCAAGAACGAAGAGTTTGTCCTGATTGTGGTGAATCTTATCATCCATTACTCAAACCACCCAAAGAAGCTGAGGTTTGTGACCGGGACGGTTCACAACTTGCGAGAAAGAATGGGGATGATCCTACTTTAGCTAGAAAGGGATATCAGCATCACCAAAAATTAGGGTCCGAAATCTTAGGGGTTTTTGAAGAAGTAGCAACTATCCACAGAATATCAGCTTCAGGAACAGTTTACGAAACAGCTAGAAGAATGTTTACGGAACTCTCTCCGCACATTTTTTATAAGGGCGAAATGGCAGACGGCTATTTTAAATTACGCGACGTTTTGGATGAAAATGGATTCAGACACATTTTTATTTCCGGCATGCCGGTATTTATGTATGAGGGAAGGGCATTGATGAAAGATTTTGACATACTAGTGCCTAATAGTGAGATAGAACAGGTAGCTTCAGCACTGCACCTTAAAGTTGGCGAAAAAGACAGTTCCGTGGCCTATACAAGATTTGCTGATATTGGACCGGGAGTTGAAATTGTATCTAATTTACAAGTAAAAGCTGGAAAAATGCTTGTTCCTTTTGATTTTGATTTCTTGTGGGAAGAAGCGAGAATTGTTAGGTTTATGGGGCATGAATGCAGAATTATGGGTTTAGAAGATCTGATTTTGTTTAAAGCGGCTTTAGGAAGATCTGGACCAGATGACTGGGGAAAACACAAGGATGACTTAATTGATATAGAAGGGTTGATCGGTGCACAAAATGTGGATTGGGATAATTTAGTTAGACGTGCTCGAATTCTTGGAATGGAGGCACGATTAAAAGAAAAACTTAGCGCTCTGGGTTCGGAAGTTAAAGTAGGTTTTTAAAAATACCTGATTTCAGTATGGATAAAGCATCTATAGACGAAGTAGTTTTGGTTGACGAAAATGATAATGTTTTGGATTACAAAGAGAAATTTGCAACACACAAATATCCGGTTCCACTTCATCGTGCGATTTCAGTTGTGATTTTTTCTCCCGACAAAAAATCTATGCTTCTGCAAAAAAGATCTACAAAAAAACCCACTTGGCCTCTTTATTGGTCCAATACTGTTTGCAGTCACCCTTATAAAGATGAAAGTTATTCCGACGCTGCCGCTCGTAGATTAAAAGAAGAAATGGGTTTTTCAACTTCCTTAAAAGAGTTATACAGATTTATCTATAAAGCAGAAATGGATGAAACGTGGGGGGAACACGAGTTGGATGCAGTATTTGAGGGCGCATATGATGGGCCGGTAATTCCTAATCCCGACGAAGCAGCAGATTTTAAATGGGTCACAATAAAGGAATTAAAAAGAGACGTTGTAGAAAATTCCGAAATTTACACTCCTTGGTTTAAAATGATTTTAAAGAAGTTGAATATTAGGTAGGAATTTAAACCTCTCTTTCCACCATATACTGAGCGATCCCGTCAAGGTAGTAGACTGCTTCTTGGTTCCATTTCTTCCTTTCCATTTCAGGTACTGCTTTTTGAGCTTTTTTGGCCCATTTTACAGAAACCTTTCGCGAATATTCGAGAGAACCAGTATCTTTTACTATTTTTCTTACCTCGTTTGCCTCGCTTTCTGTTAGGTCTCTTTTTCCCCAGATTTCCTTGAGTCTTTTTTGCTGAGTTTTGTTGCCGAATTCAAGTGCTTTAATTATTAAAAGCGTCATCTTCCCTTGGCGTAAGTCTGAATGAGCAGGTTTACCCGTTTTCTTTGGATCGCCATAAAGGCCAAGAATGTCGTCTTGGAGTTGAAAGGCAACTCCCCCCGGAATTGCATATTTACTGATTAAGTCTAGGTCTTTTTGATTTGCTCCAGATAAAATTGCTCCCATATGGAGAGGATTTTCGTATGTGTATATTGCCGTTTTAGCTAGGTGTAAATCCGTTATATCCTTCTCTGAGGCTGTACCTTCGCCTTCTAGCGTTATGTCAAATGACTGGCCAAGAGCGGTATTTGTTATTCCTCTAAATAATCTATTTAAAGCCGAGATCTTATTTTGGGAGTTAAAGTTCGCTCTTCCTAAAATTTCAAATCCAATACAAAGCGCCGCATCTCCACTATTAACGGCCATACTTTCACCGTAATGCAGAGGATCAAATCTAAATTTGTTATTAAAATGGAATTTTTTATAGTACTCATGTGTCGTTGGTAACCCGCGTCTTGTATCATCCTGGTCCATAAAATCATCGTGTATAAGAAGTGCTGTATGGATTAGTTCTATACTCATCGTAGCAAACATGATGTCTTTTTCTTTTCCCCCCCCAAGAAGTTTATATCCGTAGTAAACAAAAGATCCTCTAAGTCTTTTTGCGGGTCTTAAGTTATGTTCTTTTATGTGGTGCAAAATGTGAAGAGAAAGTTGCTTTTCCTTCTTACTTACGCCAAATGCGTTCGCAATTTCTTTATTGAAATAGCTTTCGAGTTCTTCTTCGATTTTTGAAACGAATTTTTCTAGAGTTTCCTTTGCGTCGGCCGCCTTTTTTGATTTAGTTTTCGTAACAATTTTATCAATCGTAACCATTTTAAAATCAGGGTTAATTATACACGAAATTAGTTTTGATATGATATAATTTCAACCATGCCGCGAGAGGACTCTCTTACCTTGCCTTCCGGAACCAAAATTCCGGACCATATTGTTATTATTCCCGATGGAGATCGACGTTGGGCTCGTGCTAGGGGTCTCACTCCACAAGAAGGCCACAGGGCCGGTATCAAAAATATGGTGAAGCTTACTCGTGCGGTACGCCAATGGGGAATTCATACTGTTACTGCGTGGGGACTCTCCACTGAAAATTGGCTTGAACGACCCCAAAAAGAATCCGACTTTTTGATGAAAGCAATTACTCATCAACTTCGGGTGCATTTAAGAGAGGCAAAGGAAGACGGTGTTCGAATTGTACACTTGGGAAGGAAAGATAGATTACCCAGATTTGTTTTAGACGAGGTTGCGAAAGCGGAAGAGGAAACCAGGAATAATAAAAAACACATTTTAAATCTGGCCTTGGATTATGGAGGACAAGATGAACTCGTTCGTGCGATTCAAAAAATAATTCATGATGGAGTAAGAGCAGACGCGGTTGATATTAAACTTATTGACAACTATATGGATACAGCAGGGCAGCCTTATCCATATCCGGATTTAATGATAAGGACTTCTGGAGAACAGAGAACAAGTGGACTTTTGCTTTGGCAATCTCATTATGCCGAAACCTATTGGGAAGCTGATCATTTTCCCGATTTTGGACCAGATAAACTTCGCAATGCAATTCTTGATTATTCCAGAAGGAGAAGAAGATTTGGAGGAAATGATGTTGAGGAGCATCTGAAATTTCGTCCGGAAGTAAGTGCAAAGCTTGAATTCAATTGGTGGAGATTAAGGAAGATTCCTGAGAATACGAGCTTTGTTGATTATTCAATTCAACACCTTAAAGAACAATTTGGATTGTCAAAGGAGCTTGCCAAAGAGGCTGCAATTTTAATGACTCAGGCGGTTTTGAAGGGAGAGCAGGAGAAGTGGGAGCAAACCAAAAGGCCACTTAAGAAATTCTACAAGTTAATTAAAGAAGAAGTTAAGCTTGCATTTGAACCCTCACTGGCTACTTCACTTGAGGTTAAGTTATGGCAGGATTTAAGTGGTAAGGAGGATGTAAAGGAAGCGGCTGATATTGAAGAGACCGCAAGACAGTATTATGCCGAGGTTTACAGAATTTCTCTTTTTCAGGCAGCAAAGCTGGCGCACTTAAGAGTTTTGGCAAATATCGAGAGAAACTTAGCCGAGCGGGGAATGGGTGAATATCATTGGGATCGTGCAGAAGACTATCTTCAAAAATTCTACAGTGCTTTGAAAGAAAGAGTCGCTTAAGGTTATGGGAGAAAATGTGTGTAGATTATATTATTACCGTGTACTGTATTACCGATACAAACTAAAAAATTATCTTTTTACGTCTTTTCTTGTAAAACCCATGTACACTTTTTTCTTATAGATCATTTTCGAGGCTCCAGTTTTTTCATAAACTTTTCTTCTATATTCCTTTTCTACTTTTTCTTCCCGATCCATAATCAGTTCGTAACCAGTCGGATTTTGATCTAATTTTCTCGCTACAAGTAATACTGTAGTTAACCCAACTTTTAACTCTTTTGCAATTTGTCTATAAAGTACTCCTTGTTTGATTAATTCAGCAATTTGGATTCTCCTTCCGATCTTCATTCTCTCATCGTGAGTTAAGATTGCTTTAATAATTTCTTCAACATCGCTTCCATCTTTCGCAGCAAGAAAAGAAGCCCTTAATCTATTCAATGCACCATAGACAGAATCTTTATCGAGAAATTTGTACCGTCTCTTTGTACCGTCTCATAGATTAATCTTAACACAATGTTACTGTGATACAGTCCACGAGAACAAACTGCTTTACATATTTATCTCACTTTTGATTTATTAACCAGTTCCTTGAATTTCTTAGCTCTTTCATCTTTATTAAATTTCAGTGCCCATTCCCAAGCTTTCTTATAGTCTTCAGGAAAGATGTTTTTTTCAATCCGATAAGCATTATTTGCGAATTCTATTCCATAGACACTTTCCCAAACTTCGTAAAGAATTAGATACAATTTTTTATGAGCTTCCAATTTATTTTCATTCACGTTCAAAGTTTCAACTCCGTTCGTGAATAAAAATCTGTGTAATAACTCATGAATTAAATTTGCTCTTTTCCCAACTGATTTAAATGTGGAGGAAAGTAATAAAGGATAGGACATACTCTTACCATCGTGTACCAGTGCATGAATTACTTTTTTATTTAAAACTTAAGCCAGTAATTTTTTCTGTACTATTAATGATTTTTTTACCGTCAGTGCCCTAAACGTACTGGTATATTCTCGTAGCTTCGATAATGTCATTTCTTTCGAGAGAAGGATAAAAATTAATTTTTAACATCTAGTTAATTTTACCTAATCTTTTACCTAATTTTTCTGTTTTTGAAAGTAAACTTTCAACTTCGGAAATTCCTTTTTCCCAGAATTTTTTGTCGGTGATATCTACTCCCAATTCTGCGAAGATATTTTTGGGAGAGTCAGAGGAGCCAGTGGAGAGAAATTCTTTGACCTCTCCGATAAATTTAGGGTTCTTTTTAACTGATGCCTGTAATGACTTGGAAATTAAAAGTCCGCTTGCGTAGGAATATACGTAGAAAAAATATCGAAAATGCTCGACATAAGTCCACCAGTTTTGAGAACCGGGTGATTGTTCCACGTAATTACCCATGTATGAAACCATGTGTTTTTGGAAAAAAGTTCCTATATCGTCTTTTGAAAGATATCCGACTTTGCGAAATTCACTATTGAGCTCTGTTTCAAAGTTATAAAAAGCAATTTGTCTAAAAATACTTGATACGTCTTGGTTTAACTTGGCCATCATTAATGTAAGTTTAATTTCGTCGTTAATATCCCTTGACAATTCTTGGATTACAAAATCCTCGAAGAAAGTACTCGCTACTTCGGCTGTTGAAGTTGGTGTGCCGAAATTTAACGAATTTTGTGCTTTCCTCATGAGCTCGTCGTTTATTCCGTGACCGAGTTCGTGTGCGAAAGTTCGTACGTCGTCCAAAAGATTATTGTAATTAAGAAGAATATAAGTGGGGTGCGTGATTAATCCGTAAATACAAAACGCTCCACTTTTTTTGCCTTTTTGAGGATAAACGTCAACACGTCCTTCGTTTAAAAATCCGTTAAAAATGTTTAAAAATTCATTATCAAGATTCGTGAGTGTTCGGTTAATTATTTCAATAGATTCTTCAAAGGAATATTTTTTGTCTATTTTTCCGTATTCTACATTTCGTTCATGATAGGCAAGTTTGGGTACCCCAAAAAGCTTTGCTTTTAGCTCGTAATATCTCTTTGACACATCAAATCTATTGGTAACGGTTTTAATAACAGTATCAACAACTTCTGAATCGATATCATCGCTAATATGCCGTGATTCATCGGCTCTTTGATATTTTCTTAATTCGTCATTTATTTTTTTATTTTGTAAAACCGAGTTTAATTCGTGCTCGGCTACCTCTACATGTTTTTCCAAAATTTCATTGAAAGATTTTGCAGCAGAATCTCGAACCTTTTTATTTTTATCATTCATTAAACCTAGAAGCTCGGAAAAATTCTTACCACCTCGCTCTTCTTTTGACAAAAATGTCGATGTCATTCTGACCCAATTGGTGTAAGAAGTAGAGCTTTTTAAATTCATTATTTTTTCCTCAGGTTCAGTTAGAAGGTGTTTTTGTGTCTCAAAAAGTTTTTCTAAAAAGTGTTTGTATGGAGAAAGTGGTTTGTAAGTTAAGAATTTTTTCTGAAGTTTGGGATCAATTTTAGCAACGCGAAGTTCGAAGAATTGAATTTCATTTTGAAGTTTAAGGGATACTTCTTCCGCTTGATTTACCCTTGCTTTTATTTTTGGATCGGATTGATTTACAGCGTGACGAAGGTCAAAGTAATAATTTTCCTGAGCCAGTGACCCATAAAATCTATTCCACTTTTCGTATTCATCAAATGCGACCTTTAAAATTTTGGGATCTTTGAGGTAGTCCGTTCGCGTTTCCCACTTTTTAACGAAGCGATTTGTTTCTTTTATTACTTCCTTGCGTTTTTTAGCAATAGTCGGATCATTATCCGACTTAAAAAGCGGTGATAAGTCCCACGCGGTTTTCATATTGTTATTAGCATTGCTGAGATTGTATCATATGTAATACTAGATATTGATATGAATTCAATTAGTCTTTTATTGGTCTATTCTTTTATAGGAAGTGTTGCGGGATTGATTGGTGGAGTGATTTTGCTTTTCAAAAAAGAATGGGCGATGAAGTTGGCATCTGTGTCGGTTCCTCTGGCGGCGGGAGTTCTTCTGGCGCTTTCGTGGCTGGATTTATTGCCTGAGGCTGTTGAGGAATATGGAGAAGGAGCATTTGCTGTGATCCTTCTGGTATTTGTAATTCTTTTTTTAGTAGAGCGTTTTTTCTTCTATTTTCATCATCATTTAGAGGGTGGAGAAACACATGCAGGCCATTCCCATGTTCAAGGTGAAACAATAATTCCACTGGTTATATTCGGGGATACAATTCACAATTTTCTTGATGGGGTTGTAATTGGTGCCGCATTTTTGGTGAATCCGTCTTTGGCAATGATTGTTTCCTTTTCAACCTTTTTACACGAAACGCCGCACGAAGTTGCGGATTTCGGAATCTTATTGGCTAAAGGCTGGAGTCGGAAAAAAGCATTTCTTGCGAATTTTTTCTCTGCTCTCGCCACTTTCCCCGGAGCATTACTAACTTATTTTTACGCAGAGAGAATTGAGGAGGGAGTGGGAATACTTCTAGCCGTTGCAGCAGGGTTTTTCCTGTATGTTGCGACGACCGACTTCTTACCCGAAGCAACTCATGCTCCCAGAAAATTTTTAGGCCGTCAGGCGCTTTTTCTTTTAATTGGGATATTTGCAATCGTTATTATTCGAACTCTCTTTCCCGAGATCGGGCACTAAAATATTAAGGAAATAGAAGAAGCTTGAGGCCGACGATAAAGAGAAAAACTGAGACAACATTCCTAAAACTTTTCTGAGGGATTTTATCGACAACTCTTTTTGAGATCTCCGCCCCTACATATGAAATGGGAATAAAAATTAAAAATCCCCAAAGCAAATTTTGTGGAACTCTTGTCCCTTCTGAAAAATAAGTAACTAATCGTGTCGAATCAATTATGAGTCCAATGCTACCCGATGTAGCAATATAAACTGCTTTTGGTAAATTAAAGATGCTTAAAAATGCTCCTCTAACAGCGCCCCCTACCCCGGAAATGCCGGCAAGAAATCCTGACAATGTTCCACCAAAGACAGCATTAATATTATTTTGTTTGAATTTAAATTTTGGGTTAACAAATAAAAAGATCGTATAGGCTATCAGGAAGGCTCCAAGTAATTGTGACAAAAGTTTTTCAGGTAGAGAAAAAACAAGTCGAGCTCCGATATATGTGGCTAGAATTCCCGGGATTCCAAAAAGAAATATTAATTTCCAACGCAAGCCGGACTTAAAGAGTGACATTTTCCAAATATCCCCAAACCAATGGATGACTCCGACAAATAAAAGCGTTTGAGGTAAAGGAAAGAAAAGTACGAGTACGGGAACCATGATGGTTGAAGTTCCAAAACCCGTCAAAGTTCCCACAAAGCTGGATACGAGAGTAAGAAGAGATATTAATAATATTTCCACAATTAAAGGATACCAGATTGTTCCTCTTTGAGTTCTTCCAAAGCAGAAGTTAGACCATCTTCACTTAAAGAGTGGAAGAATTTTTTTAAGGTATCGTAAATTACAGGAAGTTCTAAGTAGTCGATAAATATTGCTACCCAAGCAAGCCAGACAGGTAAGATAGAGGGGCCGACATGTCTAGTAAAATGCTCCAAGACAAACTCGTCGGTTATCCAATAGATATGAAGCCATTGAGAATTGATGAAAAATAAAAACCACAAACTTCTTGTGTTAAAATTTTTTCGTAGTTCATTTAAATAAAGTATGCTGGTAGTGATAATTGCAGGTATTTCGGTGTAATCGACCAAGGTTATTATAAATTCATATATTGGAGAAGGAGTGAAAAAGGCTTTACCAAAAAGCCGCAGGAAAACCACAGCAGTTGTAAGCCAGTAAAGGTGAACAAGCTGAATCGTAAAAAGCCCCGAGGCAATACCGGTATTTAGAGTAGTATGCCTCTCATACCACTTCCAAAAATTTCTTAGAAGATTTTTCATTTAATTTCCAAAACAATTTTTCCAAAATGTTTCCGACTTTCCATTCTTTGTTGTGCTTTTGCTACATCTTTTAAAGGAAATATCTTATCAATTACAGGTTTTAATTTTCCTTGGTTCACAAGTTTAAGTATTTCCTCAAACTCATCCTTATATCCCATTCTAGATCCAAGAATTGTTTGCTGATAATAATAAACGTCGCTTAAGTCCTGAGAAGCTACAGCTCCACTTGTAGTTCCAGAAATGACGACCCTACCGTGTGGTTTTAACATGCTTAAGGTTCTATCCCAAGTTGCTTTTCCTACCGTTTCAAAAACAACATCAACTCCTAAATTGTTTGTCAGTTTTTTAACTTTTTTTGTAACATCACCTTTTACGTAGTTAACAAAATAATCGGCACCAAGCTTTTTTAACCCCCTTTCGCTAAAAGAAGATTTTGTTGCAACAATAACATAGACCCCGAGATATTTTGCAATTTGAACAGCAGCTGCACCAAGTCCTCCCGACGCTCCCCATATAAAAATAGTTTCACCTTTTTGAATGTTAGCACGAGTTTTTAACATCCGCCACGCAGTCAAAAAAGTCAGAGGAAAAGCTGCTGCTTCGACAAATGAAAGATTTTTGGGTTTTTGATAAAGCTGTTCGAGTGGCGCGGTTACATATTCTGCATAACCACCTTGTGTTCCATAGCCAAAGATAGTTACTATTTCGCAATTCTTACCCTTCTTACATTGTCTACATTCACCACAAGGAATTGAAGGATTTATTATGACTTCGTCGCCAACTAAAAACTTGCTCTTGCCTTTTATTTTTTGAACTGTTCCCGATACATCACAGCCAGGTATATGAGGTAGCGGGATTTTAATAAGACCGCGTCTTACGTGAAGGTCTACGTGATTAAGTGCACAAGCCTTAACCTTTATTAGGGCTTCCCCTTTTTTCGGTTTTGGAGTAGGGATTTCACCATACTTTAAAACTTCAGGTCCTCCGAATTTTTCAAAATAAACCGCTTTCATTTAATTTCTACTATTTCAGCAGAGTTGGTTGAAGTATCGTAGATAGCGTAGGTTATTTTATCATAAGCAGCCTTATCAAAATTGATTCCGCAAAGAGATCCGGGATTCAGTAGAAGTGTATTGTCTATTTTTCTTTTATCCACTTCGTGAGTATGGCCGTAAAAACCACATCGTATTCACCGGACTTGGCTAGAAGTTCACCTAACTTTGGATAGTGGCAAAATGCAATTTTCTTCCCATCGAGTTCCACTTCTCCGTATTCCTGAGAAAGATGAAACCAAGTAAATTTATCTCCTCCCTTTTTCATCATCCCAATATGGTCTTCGTCATTATTTCCCAAGCACGCATAGGTAGGTAAGTTTGCTTTAGCTAAAATTCCTGTTGTGAATGGGGAAATCATATCACCACAAAAAATAATAGTTTCAATATCTTTATCCTTAATTTCTTCCAAAACTTTTTCGAGACCTGTTAGGTGATCGTGTATATCCGAAAGAACTGCAATTTTCATATTAGTCCTAATTCTATCATTATTTACCAAAGCTAAAAATTTAAATACTATATAGTATTTAGGCGACAGCAGGGCTTTTACTTGTTTCGATTTCGAAATATTTTAATTCCTCAATAAAGGGTCGAACTTTTTCCTCAGTTATATCTTCCGGTATAATTTTGCAATAAGCGAAAATTTGTTTTTCGATTTCATATAGACTTTCTGCTATTTGATTAAATTTCTTTTCACTAATACCTTTATTTCTTATAAACCTTTCTTTGACTTCTTCCAGTCTGTCCCTCAATGAGACTACGCCGTGAGGCGATACTCTGCTATCGGAGTAAAGACAAATTTTTAATTCTAAATTATTTCCTTGTGCGGTTGACGGTGCTTTTGCAAACTCCAAAGACTGAACTAAATCATATATTGTTTCAGAAACTCCGAGATCTTTTAATATTTTATAAGTTGCAGTATAGTCATCACTTCCATATTTTTGTTTGAATTCAGTTAATACTTTTTCCCAGTAACTTACTCCTAAAGGTTGTGCGAATTCGGGGAAAGCATCAAGTTTTATCTTAGCCATATTACCCAGATCATGAATTAAACCTGCTGAAATAACCGCTTTATTATCTAGTTTTTCTTTAAAGTTTTCAGCAATTACTGAAGCAACGCCTGCAACACGAAGCATGTGTTCTTGGAGTTGGGGCATGATTTTGTATTTTTCGTAAATTTCGGAGATTTTCATTAGAGGTTTTGGTCGCAATTGCTGAACGAAGCTCGAACCTTTTTCGAGCGAAAATCGCTCGAATGATTTGAAACCCCGCCTCAGTGTTTCCGCCCGCCGAAACTCGGCGAGCAAAGCAAAAAAATTTTCTTTTCAATTCTTTATTTTTTCGCGCGACCTTTTTTCTTTTAAAAGGATTTGAAAATTGTTTTGCTTTGATGTTTGGCATTAAGCCAAACGGCGGAAACGCTTCCCACCCAACTGCGCCTATGGTGCAGAACAGGCGGGCGAAAATTCCTTCCCCCCAACCCCCTTCCTTTTCGCCCGCCTGATTGGACGGCCAGAATTTTTTGCGAGCGGACGGCGGGACCGAATAAAGAAAAGAGAGAATAAAAGAGGTAAAAACGCTTGCCCCGCCCTCCCGTGCGCGCGTTTTTGAAATTCTACTCCCAATTTCTTTGACCAATCTTTGAAATTTTGGTATCATTGTAATTGATGAAAGTTAAAGGATACTTTATAACCCATACAATATAATGGTATATCTTTAAAAAAACTATGTCAAACAATAATCCCCAGTCAAAGATTGGGAAAAACATCAAAAAAATAAGGCAAGAGAAAGGTATCTCACAAGATCGCCTTTCAAAACTTGCCGATTTGTCGCTTAATACCGTTGTTACGGTAGAATCCGGCGCAAACCCGAACCCTACTATTGAAACACTAACAAGAATCGCCAAAGCATTAGAGGTCGGCGTTAATGAGTTAATAAAATAATTATGCGATTTATTGGCTGTAAAGAAAATTTACTTGGTTTTATAGAAACCTTTGTCAAACAAAAAGACATAAGGGGCAATACCTTTTGCGATCTTTTTGCTGGAACAGGAAGCGTTGCTAAACATTTTAAAAAACTCGGTTATAAAATTATTTCGTCCGACCTTTTATATTTTTCTTATGTCTTGCAAAAAGTTTATATTGAACAAAATCAATATCCTAAATTTGCGAAATTGTTAAAACATTTAAAAATAAACCCCGTAGAGGAAACACTTTTTACTAGCGATAGCCAAAGTGCAAAAGAAATAATCAAATATCTTAACAATTTAGAAAGGGTTGAGGGTTTTATTTATAAAAACTACTCACCGGAAGGCACGCAAGGCCAAACAAATCCGCGTAAATACTTTACTGGCGATAACGCTAAACGGATTGACGCAATAAGAGAAAAGATTGAAGAATGGAAAAAATCAAACTTACTTAATGAGCAAGAGTATTTTTTCTTGCTTGGCGCGCTTATTGAAGCAGTGCCATTTGTCGCAAATATCAGCGGGACTTATTCTGCTTTTCTTAAAGAATGGGACAAGCGAGCGTTTAAGAAACTAACACTTGAAGTGCCAGAAATTATTAAGAGCGATG